>Ga0247720_100135_pt1 | contig 35349 bp, 37 predicted proteins | sample MSEWel2015_12_15_FD_189078 | JGI IMG/M metagenome (GOLD analysis project Ga0247720, IMG submission 189078) | Subsurface sediment microbial communities from gas well in West Virginia, United States - MSEEL Well Study Marcellus 3H_2015_12_15 | ecosystem: Environmental > Terrestrial > Deep... | reverse complement strand
AACAGTGTTACAACCACGGCAAACTGAAATCTCCCCGGGTCTTCGAGGGAGAAAGATTACCGAGCGTGATGGCAAACTCTGCACTTTTTGATTGCCGAATTCATCATTTTTTACTTGCCAAACACAGGCCGCTGTAGTATCTTCACCACAAATCCCGGGCTGGACGATTTTTGCCCCGCCACTGTAACCGGGGATGTGGTGGGGAACGATACTACCGATGCCAATAACAACATCTGCTTCAAGAACTAAGCGATTTACCTTTACCGGCGTACCGTTGGCCGTAAGGCCGAAATCATAGAGAGCCATCGGGTTGCGGAAGTCATGGTTTATTACTTCTACCTGCCCTAATACTTCGGCACCCAATTTTTGTTGCAATTCTCCCAGGGTCATAGGTCGGTGGGTTCCCAAAGCCATGAGGATCTTAATATTTTCCTTGCGTACGCCACCGCTTGCTAATTCCCTGAGAATGATGGGAACAATGAGATTAGCTGGCGTGAGGCGGGTGTTGTCGTCGCAAAGGAGGACCACATTTTTCCCTGGTGAAATTAAATCTTTTAAAGGGGGACACCCCACAGGATGTTCAAGTGCATAGATTATTTCTTCTAATGGATTATTTACTTTCATACTAAAGGTAGGTCTTAGAATAGCTACCAAGCTATTAAAAGGAATGGTAAAAGATATCTCATTTTGTCCATAGGGCATCTGCAAACTGATTTTTTTCACTTTTACTAACTCCTTTTAAGCGTTAAGGCGAAGCCGCAATCAGACGTAAACTGATGCCGATTTATCTATTTTATCCATTTAGTAGATACCTCTGGGTTATTAGAGTTAGAAACTTGATAGCGTAAATACTGAGATACCATTGCTATCCCACCAAGTACTAGCCCCATTAAGTCCGTTAATATACCCGGATTAATTAACATAACTGAAGCCCCAAATAACAATAACCTTTCCAATAAATTTGTTTTACCACGAAGCCAGCCTTCAGTTGCCGCAGCAAGGAAATAAACACCAACCATAGAAGTTATAGCCGCTTGTACTAAAGCCGCCGGACTTATTCCTATTAACAAAAGAGCCGGATTGAAAACAAACATAAATGGAACAATATAAGCGGCTATACCAAGCTTAAAGGCCGTTATACCGGTTTTAAAAGCATCAGCATTAGCTAAACCTGCGGCCGTATATGCAGCAAGAGCTACCGGCGGAGTGATATTAGCTATATTGGCAAAATAAAAGGCGAAAAGATGGGCGGCTATTGTGGTGATATTTAGCTTGATCAGAGCTGGAACCATCAGGGCAGCTACCACGATGTATGCGGGCGTCGTAGGTAGACCCATGCCAAGAATTAAGGTGGCAACCATTGTTATTATCAATGCCAACGTAAAGTTCCCCTGAGCAACATCTATTAATACCGAGGTAATTTTTAACCCTAGACCAGTATAGCTTGCGATACCCACAATAATACCGGCGCAAGCACAGGCCATGGCTACTTCTAAAGCCCCGCGTACCCCATTTATTAACGATTGCCCAATAGCTTTAATGCCCATACGGGTTTCTGGTTTAATAGCGGCGACTAAAAGAATAGACACTAAAGAGACAAGAACAGCATACATAGGGCTAAAGCCCGTTACTAAAGTACCGACGATTACAACAAGAGGAATAAATAAGTAAAGCCGTTTCCACAGGTTACGGATTTTAGGCAATTCATCGCTACTTAAACTTTTTAGACCTGTCTTAACGGCCTCTAAATGCACCATAAACATCACAGCGGCATAATAGAGGATTGCAGGCAGGATAGCGTTCTTTAGTATAGTTATATAAGGTATTCCTGTATACTCGCTCATAATAAATACTGCTGCACCCATCACAGGTGGCATAATCTGCCCCCCGGTAGAAGCCACAGCTTCGACCGCGCCTGCAAAATGGGGGCGATAGCCTATCTTTTTCATCATTGGAATAGTTATTTGGCCTGTCGTAGCAACATTAGCAAGAGCGCTACCGGAAATAGAGCCAAAAAGTCCGCTTGCTACTACAGCCATTTTAGCCGGACCACCTCGCGTTCTTCCAGTGAGCGCTGAGGCGACATCCATAAAATAATCGGCAATACCTGATTTTTGGAGAAACGCGCCAAAAATGATAAAGAGAATAACATAAGTAGCCGAAACACCCAAGGGCACGCCAAATATACCCTCTGTCGTAAAGTAAATTTGGTCGATCATTTCTACTAGATTAAATCCACTATGCCCAAAATTTCCGGGAATATATTGCCCCAAAAAACCATAAGTAATCGCAACTATGGCAACAACAGGAAGTGCTGGACCCATTATGCGCCTTGTACCCTCTAATACCGCAACTACAATCATAGCCCCAAATAAATATTCATACCACTCTAGGGGTGTCACATAATACATCCGGTTCAAAATGGCATTGTGATTTAATAGTAGATAACCAATTGGAGCCAGTATACAAATAAGCATAGTAATGTCAAAAAGTGATAACTTTTTTCTACTGCTTTTTTTACTGGCCGGTACAAGGATGAATACCAACGAAGCTGCAAATAAAAGGTGGATGGAACGCTGCCTAAGGGAATCAAGATTCCCAAAGGCAGCGGTATATAACTGAAAGAAAGCAAACGCTAGACAGATGATATTAAGTAGTTTATTCCCAATAGAACCAAATTGTCTTTTTCCTCCAGATTCTACTGCCATCAACAAAGCCTCCTGTATATTCTGCTATTTCATAGCCCCTACCTCTTTATAATATTTCACAGCTCCCGGGTGAAAAGGAATGCCTATATCTATGGCCATTTTTTCGGGCGTCAGTCCTTTATAGGCGGAATGAACCTCGCCAAGTTTGTCCCGATTCTCTACTATCGCTTTGGTTAACTTATAAACCAAATCGTCCGACATAGTACTGGGAACCATCATATGAATTGCAGATCCAATAGTTAAAATATCTTCATCCTGGCCTTTATAGGTACCTCTAGGAATTATTCTTTCAATATAGCCGTTGTTCTTTTGCTGTAAAATTTGTAATTTATCCTTATCAATACTCAAAAGCTTTACGTCACGTACAGAAGCAAGATCCATTAGTACCGAGGCTGGGGTAGCGGTAGCGAAGGTAAAGGCATCTACTAAACCATCTTTCATCTGTTGCACGGAATCAGCATAACCAACCTGGGTTACTTTTTTAAAATCCTCGTAGCTAAGACCATAAGCTGCTAAAACATCCCTGGTCATCTCTTCGGCTAAATTTCCCTTGGTTTGGGTTGTTAAGGATTTGCCTTTGAGATCAGATATAGAATTAATACCTGAATCCGCCCGTACTACAATGTGAAAAGCTTCATCATAAAGATAACCGATATTCCTAACTTTATCTGTCTTATTCTTAAAAGGTGGAAGCCCCTGAAGACCCTGATAGGTGGCCGCTGCCTTGCCAAAGGCAAAATTTGCCGTTCCGTTTTGAATAGCTTCCACATTGGATTGACCAGCTCCAGGTGTAACAGTTACTTTTAGACCGGGAATTTGTTGGGGTAAAAATTCCGCCATAGCCGCTGTTGCGGGATACCATGTTCCTGAAGGTGAACCACTGCGAATTTTTAATTCGATTGTTTCGTTAGAGGATTGCTTCCCCGCGTTATCAAATTTTTGACTCTTATTACCACTACATCCTGCTACTATGATTCCTATTATTGTTAGCAAAAAAATAATTAAAAATAGACGCCACGTTTTCATGAAAAGACCTCCTTAAAATAAATTGTCTACCTCGCTTTGATTTTTATTAAGCAAGAATTGCCCCCTGTTGCTGCAAACACGTTTGAAGATAGCGAACATCAACCTCCTTTGCGCTCTTCTTTTCTCTGGTTGCAATGGCTGCAGCGAGACCAGCGGCCTGGCCCATCACCATACATGAAGCGATAGAGCGTACCGAAGCCAATGCTTTGTGGGTTGCTGATATGCATCTTCCAGCTACTAAAACATTTTCTACACCTTGTGGAAGCAGGCAACGATAAGGAATACCATAAGAACCGTCGCCGCCAATTTGAGTAAAGGTGACATTCCCTCCATCAGGATCATGCATATCAAGAGGATACGCACCAAGACCAATATTATCGTTAAATTTACGGCCGGCTAAAACATCATCTTCCGTCAATTCATAATCACCAATGAATCTCCTTGTCTCTCTAACACCTAGAATGTAACCCCCTATAAAATTTGATTCGGAAAATCCAGGAATATATTTTTGTAGAAATTTGTATATAGCATGGATTTGAAGCCTGGCTTTGAATTCGGCCCGGTTAACTTCATCATATACAGTGCCGTCTATACCCACAAGCCTTGATGTATTGACGACCACGTCGGAGACCCAAGGAGCCAGGCAAAATATTTGGTGGTTTTTATCAGTAAATAACTGCTGGGCCTCTTCTGTATCATCCCATGGTCCCAGCCTTCCAGGAAAATAAACTGGCGTCTTTTTATTACTATGAGGTTTATTAGCCCACAAAACAGGTTTGTCGGTTGGCACCTGCTCGGCCATTTTTATTAAGTCGACGTTAGTTAAGCGCATTATTAAACTGACAGGCTGGGTCTTACCATCTTCCCGGCCCTTATTAAAAGGAGCTCCTGCCATAGCGGCTACATCGCCGTCTCCAGTACAATCAATTATCATTTTAGCATTGGCCAGGAAAGTCCCTCCTTTGGTTTGTATAATCAAACCTGTAACCCGCTGACCCTGCATACAAATATCGCGAACCGTCGCGTTATACATCACATCGACACCGGCTTCAGATACCATCTTTATTAAAACAACTTTGAGAACTTCGCAATCGACAGGAGTAACTGTATAGAGATGACCGCCTTCATACCGTAGGTGCCCCAAGCTACCTTCCAGACGAATCAATTCATCTATAATTTCTTGGGCCAACCCCCCTACTGCTTTTTTACCTGTACGGGTAAAAAAAACGTGGGGCCAAAAACCCATTACTGCTACACCGCCTAAAAAAGGAGTACGTTCAATCAATAACGTTTTTGCTCCGTTACGTGCCGCGGATATAGCGGCCAGGGTACCAGCGGTACCACCTCCACATACGGCCACATCGTATTCACCGCGAAATTCATAAGCCATCCTTTCTGTTAGCCTCCTACTTTTTTATTATTTGTACTGGAATCTCAAGTTCCCTTAAACAAGTCTTATCGCCATTTTCAAAGCATCCACCATACTTTCCGGGTTGGCCGTACCTTTTCCCGCCTTGCCGAAGGCCGTGCCATGGTCTACAGAAGTACGGATGATGGGCAGGCCCAGGGTAATGTTGATGCCGGCAACAGAGCCCCATTTGCCGGTGGCGTCGTCGTACTGGAAGCCGATAACCTTGGTGGGGATATGCCCCTGGTCGTGGTACATGGCTACTACGGCATCGTACTGACCGCCGCGAAGTTTCACAAAGATAGTATCTGGTGAAATGGGGCCCTCGACATGTATCCCCTGGCTACGGGCGGCGGCGACGGCCGGGCTGATCTCTTCGATCTCCTCGCGGCCAAAGAGGCCGTCCTCGCCAGCATGAGGGTTAAGACCCGCCACGGCGATGCGGGGGCTGGCAATGCCCATTTTCAACAGGGCATTATGAGTAAGCTCGATTACCTTCAGCACCCGCTCTTTTTTTATCAGCAGCGGCACCTGGCTGTAAGCCACATGGGTGGTTACATGAGAAACCCGGAAATTTTTATCGATGAGCATCATGCAATAATCCCGTGTCTTTGTTAGATCGGCGAAAATCTCCGTGTGCCCGGCGTAATGATGCCCGGCCAGGTTGATGGCCTCTTTGTTAATGGGACCGGTGGTGACGGCGTGGACTTCTCCCGCCAGGGCAAGTTCGATAGCTTTCGCTATATACTGGAAACTTGCTTCACCCCCCATCCGGGTCACTTTGCCGTATTCGAGCTGGCTTAAGTCTACATTCTGCAGGTCCAGGACATCAATGGTACCGTAATCATAACGCCCTTCAGCGGGACTGGTTACCGCCCTTACGGCCAGGTTTACTCCGGCAATCTTGACGGCTTCGCACATCAATCCGGCATCGGCTATAACCAGGGGCCGGCATTGTTCGTAGATTTCCGCTAGGGCCAGGGCTTTAGCCGTGATCTCCGGGCCGATACCACAGGGGTCACCTGCTGTGATAGCAATTAAAGGTTTTACCATTTCCATTCAACTCCGTCTCAGGGTTTTATTCCTGGGTAAGATAGCGAAACACTTCAATAAAAGCTTCCGGGGGACCAAAACCGCCGGCTTTGGTAACAATGGGCAGGCCGTCGGCCGGGCCGCCTTCCAGGTAACCCATGGGGATGCCGGGCAGAAGATCGGCACTCAGATTAATTCCCCGGGCTGCAAGGGCGCGACAGACATGGACGGCAGTATCGCCGCCGGTAACCACCAGGCTTTTTATTTTGCGACTACCAAGGAGGCGGCTAGTGATAGTCCCCAGGGCTGCCGCGATGGACTTGCTGTTTTTTCCCGCGCCTGCATCCGTTCCTGCGAGCTGGAAGAGGTTAGCAACGGCGATTATGAGCAGGTCCTTATTTTCACGGTCTGCAGCCTCCTGCAGTACTCGCTTTATTTCTGCTTCCTCATTACCGGCCAGGATAGCCGCCGTGTCTACCTGTACCGGCAGGCAGGCGCTAAATTCAGCCAGCCGTTGGACCTGGGCAGCAGTAACCGGATTACGTGAACCGGCTACTACCAGCACCGTCCCCTCTCTTCTAAAGGAGCGAAATGTCAAGGGTTTCAGATTCCAGGCCATTGTTAAATGGGCGGCTAAACCGGCAGCACCGGCCACAATGACATCCTGCCGAACGTGGCTGATGGCCCGGGCGATATTCATCAGGTCCTCTTCGCTGGTAGCATCCAGGACCAGCACCTGGCTGTTTGCCCTGGCGGCTTCCAGGGCGTTTGCCAGTTCTTCCCCTCCCCGGCGCACCATCGCCAGGTTAATCTGCCCTACCTGACGGTTCATTTCTTTTTGCAAAACGGTGGGAATATGGCAAAGAACTTGCCCGCTACAATCAGGAATACAATTTGCGGAAGTCGCAGCCATCGCTGTACTTTCACTTATCAACAGGTGGCCGTCTACCACCACCCGCCTGTTGGCCGGAAAGGCCGGTACTACCAGGGCAAGCCCGGCCTGCCAGGCATCCATCACGGCTTCCAGCTCGGCGCCGGGGTGGCCGCGCAGGGTAGAATCAATTTTTTTATAAACCCGGCTGACAGCCGCCTCTTTTAGCTTTAAAGCAATCTCGTAAACGCGTCGGTAAGCTTCCGGGACTGTCATGTGGCGGGTGTCGGCGTTAATCGCCCAAACATCTTTGTCTCTACCCACCTGCCCCACGTTAGCCGCATCTATAATCACCATGGTGCGGAAACCATGCTTGCAAAATTGGACGCCGGTGTCGTTGGCGCCGGTTAAGTCGTCGGCGATGATGGCTATGTGTTCCATTTAATACCCTCGCTCCGGTGCGGCAGTCATCATGATATAATTGCAAGAAGCGTGCCATGGCAGTATTGGCGTGCAATTTTGAAGCAAGGGTATTATGCCATGCTTTATGGCTAAGCGGAAAATTTCATTTTGAAAAGGGCAAAAAACTATGGCCAGATAAATTATTACTCTGGCCATAGATTTTGTAGATTTCATTTTGGATTGATATATTTCATTTTGAATTATAAACCTCGCCTGAGAAAAAAATATTTCAACTGCCGCTAACCTGTCGAGGCTTCCCCTCCTGCCAGCTTTTTAGCCGCCGCCAGAGGGTGGTTTTACTAAGCCCCAGGCGACGACAGGTTTCGTCTTTATTGTTATTGGTGAGGGCCAGGGTCCGGCGGATGATTTCCGCCTCCATTTCCTCCAGGGTTCCCCGGAGGATCAGCTGTAGTCCGGGTTCTGGCCGGCTTTCTGCCGGCCCTATAATTTCCTCCACATCAGCAGGCTCCACCCTCTGGCCGCTGCGCAGGACCACCAGGCGCTCGATGATGTTTTCGAGCTCGCGAACGTTGCCTGGCCAGTTATAGGCCTGTAACCGGGCGATGATATCCTCGCTGAATAACGGCGGCAGGCGCCCGGAACGCCGGCTGACTTTTTCGACCATGGCTTTGATGAGTAACGGTAAATCTTCCAAACGTTCTCGCAATGGAGGCAGCTTTATATGCAGCACGTTCAACCGGTAATACAGGTCACGGCGGAAGGTTTCCCTGGCCACGGCCTCTTCCAGGTCGCGGTGGGTCGCGGCGATGATGCGCACGTCCACCGGCAGCACCCGGTCGCCGCCGACGCGCATGATGGCCTTCTGTTGCAGTACCCTTAAAAGCCTTGCTTGAAGGTTTAAAGACAGCTCGCCGACTTCATCCAGGAAAAGGGTACCCCGGTGGGCCAGTTCAAAGAGACCCTTCTTACCACCTTTGCGCGCACCGGTGAAAGCTCCTTCCTCGTAGCCGAAGAGTTCGCTTTCCAGCAAGTTTTCCGGCACGGCGGCACAGTTTACCGCTACAAAAGGTCCTTCCCGCCGCTGGCTGGCGTTGTGGATGCTCTGGGCCACCATTTCCTTACCGGAGCCGGTTTCGCCGGTGATTAATATTGTCGCGTCGGCGGCGGCAAACTGGCGCGCCCGCTCGATAACGCGGGCCATGACCGGGCTACAGGTAACGATATCATCGAAGGTAAACTGGGCCACATGGCCTTTGAGGTACAATTCCTGGCGGGCTCTGGTTTCCACGGCCTGGAGATGGCTGACATCCTGGAAGGTAGCCACAGCCCCGACAATTTCCCGCCCGGTAATTACCGGAACCACGTTCTCGGCAACCAGGGTATTGCCGGCCCGGTGCAGTTCCCCCAAGCGCTTTTGCCCTGACTTCCGCACCTGGTCCAGGGGAACGCCTGGCAGAACCTCCCGCGCCGGCCGTCCCACTACCCGGGATGCCGTCAGGCCCAGGATCTTTTCGGCCGCCGGGTTGACCAGGGTAATGCGGCCTTCCTGGTCGGTGGCCACAATACCCTCATAGGCGAAATCCAGAATGGCTTTGAACTGCTCGGCTCGGGCCCGCTCGCGGCGGCGTACCAGCGCCACCTCCCGGGCCTCGCGTATGGCCTGGTTGATGGCCTCTTTGCCGGAAGTGACGAGTATCGCCTGGAGGCCCAGTTCCCGGGCCGACCGGACGGATACGGCATCGCCGACGATAACTTCCAGCCCCATAGCCTTGCCTTCAGCAATAATCCCGGCTGCGCCCTCTTCGGCCTCAATAATTAACTCTTCAATATGGACCCCCAGGACTGATTCCAGGCTTTTGGTGCCGTAAATGACGTTACGGAAACCGGCAACGCCGATATAACGGCCCATTTCCCGGGCCTCGGCCAGGGCCCGGACCAGGTCAAAGGCGCTGACGGCAATCTCCACCACCGGCACCTCTACATGGCGGCTGATAAGGGTGGCGGTACCGCCGCGGCTGATAATAACCTCCGCACCTCTAGCTGCCAGTTCCCGGGCCACCTTTACCCCTTCCGCCAGGTCGCCGATGGTAATGGTTACGTCCTCTCCCAGCTCCGCGCACACCTGCCTTGCCAGAGCCGCCAGGCCGGCATAGGGAGCCACCAGGCCCAGGTGAGACATAATACCACTCCCATAGACCCTAATCCTGCTACCATCGAAGTATTAGCAAAACACCATTTTCACCCGCCATTACCATTAACTTCTACTTTCGCCTTCTTTCTCCCGGGCGATCAACCTCTGCTCTACCTGTAACTTGAACTGCTCCATATTAGCAATATCAGTAGCTAAAAAATCTTTGATAAGTTCCCATTTTATGTCCAGGTTAGGTGCCATTTATACCGACCCCCTAATTTTCATCCGCCAGCGCCACCAGTCGAGCAAAAACTGCTGGAAATCCTCGGCTTCACGGGAAATATCCAGCATATACGGGATATAAAAACTTTGATCCCGGATAAACAGGCGCTTCCCCTTTAAAGCCGTCCAGGCCAGGGAGGGCGTTGTTTCATTAAGAACCAGGAGGTCTACTTTAAGGCCCAGCATATCCTCGAGTTCGTTCCACATCTGGTAAATATCCCGCCTGGTATAACCGGGCTCAAGGTATACCCCGATGTCTACATCCGAGTCGGCTCCTGCCCGCTCCCTGGCCCGGGAACCAAATAAAAAGGCCATACGTATATTTTGTTGCTCATTAAAGTAGCTTTTTAATTGCTTATAGATTTTTTTATCCATACTGGTCACCTTAACAATAAAAGGGGCCCTGTTATACCCGCTCCTATTTAGCCAGAAAGACTTTCACCAATCCGTAGAAAAAAGCTGCCTGGCCTATCCAGAAGGCAAACAGCCTCCATGTAAGCCGTGTTTCCATGGCCGCAATTCTGGCCTCAATATCAGCTTTCGTTTCTGCCAGCCGACGTTCTATCCGCTCAGCGACAAATTCCACAGTATCCTCTTTACAATACTCATGCAATTTATCACGCTCCTTTTTTTAGTTTAGCATAATTTCCAGCTGAATAAAACGTTACTTACAAACTGAGAGCGGGTCCCGCCCCGCTCTCGTAAGTCACCGCCCTACCATGGCCCAGGTGAAGCTGCCGTCCAGGAAACTGACGATATATTTTTCCTTTACCTCCCGGCCGATAAGGGACTGGAACCCCCCAGCGCCGCTAGGTGAGCCGATGGCGACCATACCGACCAGCCGCCGGCCCTGGAGCACGGCTTTGCGGTAGCAGGACCGCTTTTCGTCCAGGCGGGTCACCACCTCATACCCCTCTCCCGGCGGGTTGACGATGCCGCCGCTGATGACTCCCAGGCCGTTCACCACCAGGGAATTCCGCCCGATGCCGCCGCGGTAAGCCGTATGATGCCCGGCCATATTGAACCCGGCCAGGCGGCCCTGCTCCACGGCGTTGCCCCAGATGGCGTTGAGGCGCGGCTTCTGCCAGGCGTAGTCGTAAGCCTGGGCCACATCACCGGCGGCGTAGATGCCGGGAATGTTTGTAGCCAGATAATCATCCACCAGGACACCGCGGTCCACGTCGATCCCGCTCCCCTGAAGGAAGGGCACATTGGGCCGCACCCCTTTGCCCACGACTACGACGTCCGCCGGTACCGTAACCCCGGAGCGCAGGACGGCGGCCGTCACTTTTTCCCGGCCTTCCAGCGCAACGACATCTTCCCGCAGGTGGATGGTAAACCCGGCGTTAGCCATGGCCCGGCGCACCAGTTCCGCGCCGGTATCATCGAGAGCCTGGGAAAGGAGCCGGCCTGATGATACCACCAGGCGTACTTTAAGCCCCCTGGCATGCAAGCCTTCAGCCGCTTTAAGGCCTACCATACCGCCACCGACAATTACCGCCTGCCCCCCAGGCCGGGCGAATTTACGGATGGCGGCAGCGTCGTCCAGGGTCCGCAGGGTAAAAACACCGGCGAGGGTTTTACCGGGAAAGTCAATTTGCTGGGGTGCCGCGCCGGTGGCTACCAGCAGACGGTCATAGGAAAGCTCCCTGCCGTCGTCCAGGCCAACCAGCTGGCTTCCAATATCGACTGCCACCGCCCGCCGGCCAGTAATGAGCCGGATCCGTTGCTCCCTGTACCATTCTTCACCTGCCAGCCAGAGCCTGTCACGGGTGACCAGCCCGCCCAGGTAATAAGATGTAAGAACACGGGCGTAATAGGGGTAGGGCTCGTCGCCGACAATTGTAATTTCCCCGGCCGGATCGGCGCGGCGGATGGTTCCGGCCGCGGTCACCCCGGCGGCGCTGTTGCCAAGAATTAAATAACGCATTGCGTCAGCCACCAACTTTCCCTGCCACTCCCCCCAAAAACTCTATCGCAGGCTGGCACTGTCACACTCGCCTCCAGCCAATGCCAGCCAGACATTTTCATGCCTTTTCTAGCGGCCGCGTGCCGCCATAAGGGTTCCTATTAAATTCGGTCTGCTCCTGGAAAAAGAAGGGGCGGGCACCACCAGGACCGCCCCTTCTGTTCCGCCCTGTTACCCGCCGGCAGCCGGCGGAATTATAGTCACCTTATCCCCGGGAACCAACGACGTATTCAGCCCCTGGAGGAAGTTGATATTGCGACCGTTCACCAGGATGGCGATGCCGGTCTTTAGCTTCCCATCCGGGGTCATGAGTTCCCGGCGGAAAGTTTCCCCATAACGGGAGATAAGGGCAGCCAGGAGCTCCTCGATAGTAGTTGCTTCTATATCTACCCGACTTTCCCCGGCCGCCCGCTGTAAGAAACTAAGGAGTTCTACTTCCATTCCTCACAGCCCCAGCCGCTCCCGGGTGGCTGCCGTCACCCGGCCCTCCTCGTCCCAGCCGCGCAGCTGGTAGTACTCGGCCAGCATCTGCGCCAGGGCGGAAGTCTTGCCTCTGGCCGGTCCTTCGGGCATGGGTTCTGTCAGGAGGCGCGGCGCCAGGGTATCATCGGCCTTTGTCAGCCCGGCGGCAAAGTTAAAAAGCCGCTCCAGGTTGAAGATGCGCTCGCCGACAAGAAGGCCGCTTTCCTCAGTGTAGGGTACGCCGGTAGCCGGGGCCAGCATGCCGGCGACATCCGGCGCTCCCAGGGCGAAGGTGGTGAAGAGGCATATGCCGCTGGCATCCACCAGGGCGGTAAGGTCCTGGAAGGCTTTCACCAGGGCCGCCTTGCCTTCGGCGGCAAGGGGATCAGCCTGCACCGGTATGCCCATCACCTCCGCGGCGACGGTATAGCCCCGTACGTGGCAACCGCCGCGGTTGGAGGTGGCGTAATTCAGGCCGATGCCCTGGATGGCCCGCGGGTCATAGGCCGGGTATTCCTGCTTCTTGCTGCTCATGGACAGTTCCGGGTGGCCGTAACGCTCGGCCAGGCGGTAGGAACCCTCGGCCAGGAGGTCGCCGATGCCTTCGCGGTAACCCACCTTGCGCGCTGTTTCTACCAGCACGGCGGCGTTACCAAATTCTAGAGGCAATTCGGTATCCTGCGCCGGCAGGTAGCCCTTCTCATAAAGTTCCATGGCGCAGGCCAGGGTAGAGCCAAAGGTAATGGGGTCATAGCCCAGCTCATTGGCCAGGAAGTTGGCTTTGGTCACCGCCGCCAGGTCGTCAATGCCGCAGTCGGCGCCCATGGACCAGAGGGCCTCGTACTCCGGCCCTTCACCGTGGCCGGCAAAAGGACCTCCGGGAACCAGAGTGGCGCGGCCGCAGGCGATGGGGCAGGCCAGGCAGCCCTTCTTGCGTACCAGGTAACTTTCTGCCAGGGCCTCGCCGCTGATTTTGGCCGCCCCGGCAAAGACGCCCGTCTGAAAATTGCGGGTCGGGAGTCCGCCGTGGGCGTTGATGACATTGACCAGCACGGCAGTACCGTAGGCCGGCAGGCCGCCGTGGGTAACGTCATTGGCCTTAATCTTGGCCAGGGCCGCCAGGACCGCCTCCCGGAAGGCCGGCCCGTCCGCAACCTTAACACCGCCGTGGCCGCGGACAGCGATGGCCTTCAGGTTCTTCGAGCCCATGACGGCACCGACGCCCGAACGGCCGGCAGCCCGGTGCTTGTCATTGATAACGCAGGCAAAGCGCACCAGCTTCTCCCCCGCCGGGCCGATGCAGGCCACTTTGGCATTGGGGCAAGTGGCTGCTTTGATAGCGTCTTCCGTTTCGTGGGTATTTTTGCCCCACAGCTCCCCGGCCGGTCGTAGTTCGCAAGCACCATCTTCGATCCAGAGGTAAACAGGTTCGGCGGCCTTCCCCTCCAAAATAATCCCGTCAAAGCCCGCATATTTCAGCTCGCCGCCAAAATAACCGCCGGAGCTGGAGGCGGCAATGGCTCCCGTAAGGGGCGATTTAGTAACGACGTTATAACGGCTGCCGGAAATGGCCGCCGTCCCGGTTAAGGGACCGGTCATGAAAATGAGCTTGTTTTGCGGTGCCAACGGGTCGACGCCGGGATCGACCTCGTCATAAAGAATCTTGCTGGCCAGTCCCCGGGCGCCAACATAATCCCGGGCCAGAACCGGATCAAGCTTCTCCACCTTGCACTCGCCGCTGCTTAAATCAACCCGCAGCAATTGACCAACCCAGCCGTACATCTTAGCCCACCTCCCGTAGAGCAGCCTGGACCCTGCGGGCTATTTGTTGCCGCTTGCTCAATGCCTGGCCGGCCGGTTCTTTATACTCCAGGGCTCCCCAGGGACAGTTAAGGACACACTCCGGTTCGCCCCCGCAGAGATCACACTTGACTACCTTTTGCTCGGACACCGAATAATCTGTTCCGCCAAAGGGACAGGCCATGATACACATGCGGCAGCCTATGCAGCGATCTTCGTTGATCACCACGGCATTTGTTTTGCCGTCGCGGCTGATGGCTCCGGCCGGACAGACGGCCTGGCAGGCCGGCTCATCGCAATGCTGGCAGACTACCGGCAGGTAATAATCATCATCAAGGAAGGCTGCCACCGACAGCCGAGCCGCAGCCGGGTTGAATGCACCGGTATGTTTGAAGGAGCATGCCAGCTCACAGCGGCGGCAGGCAGTACATTTTTCCTGATCGACCACCAGAAGCTTCGCCAAAATTATTCCTCCCTTCGGTATTTAGCATATAAATGCGACATCTCAGCTTAAAATCTAAATCTCCCACCTCCCGTATAACATGGTGGAGGAAAGGTGCGGTAGTTTATTCTGCCGTAGGGTCACTACTGCGGACCGGCCCGGTGGTCAGGTCGCCCGGCCCGGAAAAACCTGCGCCAAACAAAAAGGTACTCTTACCTATTTCTAAGAGTACCTTCCTTTGCCCAATAGCAGGTCAAGGGATTGCTCCCCGGCCCTGACGTTTGCCCTTCCCGGAGGGAAGCGGCAACTCGGAAGCAATTTATCCAGTTGTTAGATATGTATTTCGCCATCCGATAAAAAAATCCTGCCAACCGGATAAAAATTAATTTAAAAATTCAATCTGCCCCCCTGTTAGACTGCCGATCTGCACCAGGGACTCCACGCGAATGCCCTGCTCCCGTAAAGTCTCGCCGCCGCTCTGGAAGACCTTTTCAATAACAGTACCGATGCCCACCAGGGTGGCCCCGGCCTGGTCGATAATCTTTAACAGTCCCCGGGCCGCCTCCCCGGAAGCCAGGAAATCATCAATAATCAACACCCGGTCCTCCGGTCCCAGGTAGCTACCGGCCACTACTATGTCTATAACCTCTTCTTTGGTAAAAGAACGCACCCGGCCGCAGTAAGTATCGCCATCCATGGTGGAAGGTTGCTTTTTCTTAGCAAAAACCACCGGTACCCGGAGGCTCAAACCTGTCATGAGGGCTACAGCTATCCCCGAGGCTTCCACCGTCAGGACCTTGGTAATACCGGTACCGGCAAAGCGGCGGGCAAACTCCTTGCCCACCTCCAGCATCAATACCGGATCAATCTGATGGTTTAAGAAGGAATCCACTTTAAGAATATCTTCGGAAATGACCCGCCCTTCCTGGCGGATTTTTTCTTTTAACAGTTCGACCACTGACAAAGCTACCTTGCTCCTCCCCCTGTTCTTTAAACGGTAGTAAGATAAGGCTATTATAACGTAAGCCGGGCCAAAAGAGAAGGTTGTTCGGCAGGAAAAGCCGGGTAAAAGCAACGATCATTGCTGGAGTTGAATAAAGCCTTGTTACCTGCCTGTAAGCTTGATATAATTATCCAGAACGCCAGCAGATACCAGCAGGTAGAAGCCCACCTGAGGAGGAGATACCCGCCTTGGAGAATCTTTTAGCGCCCATTTTTCATGCCATTACGGAGTTCATTGCCAGTCTCGGCTATACAGGTATTGCCATAGGTATGGCCATTGAAAGCGCCTGCATACCTCTCCCCAGCGAAATAATCCTGCCCTTTGGCGGTTACCTGGTAAGCACCGGCCGGCTCAATTTCTGGGGAACCGTCCTGGCCGGTACCATTGGCGGTACCATTGGTTCCATTGTCGCCTACTTTGTGGGGCTCCGGGGCGGCCGCCCTTTTTTAAAAAAATACGGCCGCTATGTCTTTTTCTCCGAAAAAGAATTCGCCGTAGCAGAAAAGTGGTTTCAACGCTACGGCGAAGCAACCGTTTTTTTTACCAGGCTGATGCCCGTTATCCGGACTTTTATTTCCCTGCCGGCCGGCATTGCCGCCATGCCCTTCGGTCGCTTTGTCATTTATACCTTCCTGGGTTCCCTGCCCTGGTCCATCCTCCTGGTCTATGCCGGCCGTGAGTTAGGGGCCAGCTGGGAAGCCCTGGGCCCTATTTTCCACCGCTTCGATGCGGTTATCGCCGCGGGCCTTATCCTGCTAGTGTTCCTTTACTGGCGGCGGCACCGGAACCGGTAGGGTAATCTTAATACCCTGATAGGTATAACTATCTATCCGGTAGCGCAATTCCATGGCCGCCATAGGTGCCGGCTGCCCCCGGTAAGCAGGGGCAAAGGCCATGACGAGGTTGATGACACTCCTGACGGGTAAAAAGGTCCGGGGATTGACGTAAACTAAACCCCAGTAAGAGAAGGAGCGGATAAGTTTTTCCGGCGGGTTAAGATAGGCTGCCAGTCCCTCACCCAGGATTGCCGGTGGTAGGAGTTCAGTAACAGGCCCAGCTGTATGCAAACGGGTATAAAAACTGATCCCCAGGACTTCCTGGCCGGCAACTTTACTTATGCCCAGGTATCGGTAGCGTAAGTATGGAAAAATGTTTGCCGGCAGCCCCAGGTTTTGCTGCTGGCGCATCAGGAGGGTAATATCAGGAGCCAGGCTTAACCGCTCCCAGTCACCGGTCTGGCCAGGAGCCTCTGCAACCCGGCGATACAGGTTGCCATTGCTAGCGACCTGTTCAATGTGCAGGGCCTTACGGCCTTCCAGTTCCAGGGCAGCAACCTGGTGCATTTGCCCCGGAAGGAGAACTTCATTGAGAACCTCTCCCTTAATTGCCAGCCGGTCTATTTCCGCCGTAACCGGCAAACCCGGCCGGCTGTGAAATTTAATACTGGCCTCCCCCCGGGTAGCAATACCCTGTTGCCTGGCCAGGGCCTGGCGACATTTATCCATTAGATCTTTGGCCCGGGGGTCAGAGTTAAAGACTTCAGCCAACCAGCCGGCGGCGGCGGTCGGCGTTAAGAAGGCCATTGGCCCCCCCGGCGGCAATAACCCCTGGCGATGGAAAAAGGCATACTGGTTGAAGCCGTAGGGTATATCGCCTGGTTGCAATTCGGTAAGGGGCGAGCTGATTTCATTGGGCAGTCCGAGTACCCGGGCTGTAAGAATAACCGCCTCCAGGTTCGTTATCTCCTGTTCGGGACGTAGTTTGCCGTAGGGATAGCCATGAATCATCCCCTCCTGCCAGAGGGCTTGTAAAGCCGGGGCATACCAGCTACCGGCCGGGACGTCATCGGGCAGGTTGATGTCGCGAACTTCACTTTTAATCCGAGCTGCTGCCACCAGCATAACAGCAAATCCGCCCCGGGTTAATGCTGGTGCCCTGGCCTTTTCCGGCGGTAACAGGGCCAGAAGTGAGCTCTCCGCCGGCCCGGCCCAGGCTGTTCCCCACGGCAGCAGCATGAAAAACATGATAAGACCGGCCAAACTGGCTTTACGCATTTTTCTCCCCTCCGCTGGATTGTATTTTATTTCTTATTATACCATAATTTACCATATAGCGCCAGCAAAAAGCAGGTATCTATTAAGATACCTGCTTTTAAAATCCTCTACTTTTATCTTAGCTGAGATGCCTCGGGTAATCAGCAAAGAGGTTGCGGGCCTCTTCAAAGGTAGTATCCGGTGCCGGCAGGATAAGATCCGATTCTACCAGTTCCGTATCAGGAATGCGTATGCCCCGCCCGCGGATCAGGGACAGAACCTCCCGGAAGCTGTTATCATATTCCTCAGGGTTGCCTGCTTCAAGGGCATCCAGCAGCCTGTCATCCAGGCGGTCGAGTTCGCTCAAGGCCTCCCCTTCCAGCCGGTACTGGCCTTCCGATAAAATACGGATTATCAAGCTTTGCCCACCTCTCTCTTCAAGCGCTCCAGGTCCGCCTGGACCTGAGTGGCAGCGCCAGCCTGTTTCAGCTCCCGCTCCAGGGGGTCGGCCGGTTCCAGGGCATCTTCCAGGACCCCGGAGTTTACCAGCTCGTCAATGGCTGCCGCCCGGGCCCGCATTTGCTCTGTTTTTTCTTCGGCGCGCTGGATTGCCAGGGAGACGTCGGCCAGCTCTTCCGACAGACCGGTAGCCGCCTCGCCAATCTTGACCTGGGCCTGAGCCGCCGAATACTGGGCCTTGATTATTTCTTTCTTAGTCCGGAAGGCTTCCACTTTGGCCTGAAGCTTGGCCTCTACGGCAGCAAGTTTTGCCTGTTCCGCTTCCAGCCCTTTAATCTGTTCCTGCAGGCCATCCAGCTGCTGCTGGATGGCTGCTTTCCGCTCCAGGGCGGTAGTGGCCAGGTCCTCGCGCCCCAGCTGCAGGGCCTGGCGGGCCTGATCTTCCAGCTTTTTTTGACTGTCCTTCAACTTGACGGCCTGGAGTTCCAGACGTTTTTTGGAAGCAACGACATCAGCCAGGTTACGTTTGACGTTCTGGAGCATTTCCAGCTGACGGTTGTAGGAATACTCCAAGGTTTCCTGGGGATTTTCTACCTGATCGAGGATTTTGTTCATCTTAGATTTGAAAATTGTCGACATGCGCGACAGGATCCCCATAGTATAAAACTCCTTTCGTGGATTATACCGGGCAACCCCAGAGGGGGTACCAGCGAGTGATATCCTTTTCCCAGGGAAGTTCCTTATCCATTAAAGCCGCCAGGCGCATTTCACCAGCATTATCCCGCTTCTTATTGTGCTCATCAACGGGGATAAAGGGATAAAAAGCACCTCTCTTGTAGCTGAAAATGAGATAAAGGACCTGGTCCTTTTTTTGCAGCTTGAAAACTGCCGCCAGCAGGCGGTCGCCGGCACCCTTCTCCTTAAAATTCTGACCCGCCATGTGGGCCAGGGCGACCAGATCCTCCCAGTCACGATCGGCGAAGATGAGCCAGTGGTAGCCATATTCATCCTTTTTACTCTCGAGGCGGCCTTCCATTTCCCGGGCGGCCAGGGATACCAGTTCCTCCGTCTCTTCCTGGGTGGTGGTAAAAAAACTGTCTTCACCGGGCCGCAGGACTACCCCTGCGCGGCCGCAGGGCTGCCAGCCCAGCTCGCTTTCCAGGGTGACAATGGCCGTGCTCAGGGCAAAAAGGGGCTCCGTGCGCGCCGGTGGTACCCGGGTTCGCCCCAGGAGGGCGTCCCAGAAGCTCACCGCCATTCCTCCATTTCCCGTTCCAGTTTACGCAGGTAGGCCAGGCGGCGCTCCAGAGACGGGTGGGTAGAGAAAAGCTCCATGATGCTGTTGCTGTTTAAGGCCGGGATAATGAAGAAGGCGTTAAAGGCCTCGGCCTGGCGCAAATCCCGGTCAGGGATGCGCGCCATGCTGCTGCTGATCTTTACCAGGGCAGAGGCCAGCTGGCCCGGCGCACCGGTAAGGATGGCCGCGCCCCGGTCGGCAGCAAATTCCCGGTAACGGGACAGGGCACGAATGAGGAAGTAGCTGACCAGCCAGACCACCAGGGACACCAGGTAAACCAGCATGGTATTGTTGCGCTCGTCCCGGTCGCGGCCGCCAAAGGCGCCCCAGTAGAAAAAGTTTTGCACGATAAAGGAAGCAACGGTGGCAAAAAAGCTAGCCAGCGTCAGCACCGTCATATCCCGGTTTTTGATATGGCTCAATTCATGACCCAGGACGGCTTCCAGTTCCGGGGGATCCAGGCGTTCCAGGATCCCGGTTGTCACTGCCACGACGGCATTGGCCGGGCTGCGGCCGGTGGCAAAGGCATTGGGCATGGGAGTATCAACAATAGCTACCCTGGGTTTGGGTAAATCGGCCAGGGCGGCCAGCCTTTCCACCAGGGCATGGAGTTCCGGCGCTTCCCGGGGAGATACCTCCCTGGCACCCATGGACCAGAGAACCATGCGGTCGGAAAAGTAATACTGGACGGCCAGCATAATCCCGACAAAAATGATAATACCTGTATAACTCACCCCGGCCTGCCACAAGACGGCCAGGAAAAAGAGATACAGGGCTGCCAGTAAAAACATGGTCAAAAACATTCGCGCCGTTAAACCGGCATCGCTGCCAAGTTGGCGTCGCATAGCCACCCTCCCCCGAAATAGGAAGTCACAAGCAGTGGAGGCGGTTGATGACCGCCATGAAGAGCTCCCCAGAACATGGAATTGAACATATCACTCCCTGAGTTCCTCACGCATACGGTGGTACTCGTCGGTGGTAATTTCACCCCTTGCATAGCGTTCCTTCAATATTGCCAGGGGGTCAGGACGCAGCGCGGGCTGCTGGCCGGTGCGGCGGTTAAACAGGCTTACCAGGCCATAAACCGCCAGGACCAGGATGCCAATTAGTAACACCCACCAGACCAGCATCCAGATGCCCATCCCCCAGTTGCCATAATATCCCCACATCATATATAATAACCTCCTCAACTATTTTTAGCAAGTTCAGGGTTGAGTTTGACATACCCCCTGCCTGTAGTTGTTTAAGTCCATCTTATTTACTGGCTTCACCTTTGTCAAGGAACTTCACTAAAACTTCAAAATTAGTATATACCGGTGGGCTGTAAATTATATCAAGTATAGCAGCGCATAAAAAGGCTCTTTCAAGGAAATTGTATTAAAAAACAAATCAATTCTTTGGAGGTGCCCTTCATGCCGCGCATTACCTGCAGCGTTAACAACTGCCATTACTGGTCCAGCGGTAACGTCTGTGACGCTTCGCAAATCCTGGTTACTTCCGATGCCATCAGCAATTCTCAACCCCAGAATGTCGATGCCCCTATGGCCGGTAGTATTTCAGCTACCCCCGTAAAGTCTTCGGCAGAAACCTGCTGCAAGACTTTCATTGCCAAGGGTTCTGCTGAAAAGAACGCCGACGGCATCACCCGCAAATAGCTGCCCGGTGAAATTATAGGCAAACGGCAGGTACACCCTGCCGTTTTTATTTTAATAGAGCATATATATTGGACCAGGGGGCCTGCTGCAACCCCGGGAATTCAACTACAAGGAGAGGGAAGCACCATGTCCGCAACTACTCCCATTATTAAACCGCCGGCCCTTCAAAAAGGCGATACGATTGGCATCATTGCTCCGGCCAGTCCCCTGCCAGACCCGGCGTACCTGGCCAGGGGGATCGACTTCTGGCTCAGCATGGGCTACAGAGTACGTACCGGCACCCATATCAGCAAAGCCACCGGCTACCTGGCCGGCAGGGATGCCGGGCGCCTGGCCGACCTGCACCAGATGTTCCAGGACCCGGAAGTAAAGGCCATAATATGCCTCCGGGGCGGTTACGGCACCCTGCGGCTCCTGGCTGACCTCGACTACAACCTTATCCGCTACCATCCTAAAATTTTAGTGGGCTACAGCGATATTACCGCCCTGCACCTGGCCCTCAACAGAATGACCGGCCTGGTAACCTTTCATGGCCCCATGCTCTATCCCGAACTGGGCAGTAAGGCCCTCCCCCCCTATACTAGGGAAAGCCTCTGCCGGGCCCTGGCGGTTGCTTCACCCCTGGGCAGCATCCCGCCGGCGCCTGGATTACCCCCACCGGTGACCATTACTCCCGGACGGGCCGAGGGAATAGTCACCGGCGGCAACCTGTCCCTGGTAGTTGCCACCCTGGGTACACCCTTTGAAATTGACACCCGGGGGAAAATTCTTTTCATAGAAGAAGTGGATGAGGCCCCCTACCGCATCGACCGCATGCTCACCCAGCTCAAGCTGGCTCATAAACTGGAAGCTGCGGCCGGGATTGTTCTAGGTTTCTGTACCGGATGCGAAAATCCCTCTCTTCAACCCGGCCTCCTGGAAGTTATAACCGACCACCTGGCCCCCCTGGGTATTCCCTGTTTCTACGGCCTGCCCGCCGGCCACCTGGCCACCCAGGCCACCCTGCCCCTGGGTATCCGCGCCCGCCTGGATGCGGCGGCGCGTACTCTGACTTACCTGGAGGCAGCAGTAGCGCCACCCTAGTCGTGGACTTCAATTTTTCCACCCGTTAGGCTGCAGCGGCAGTTCCTTTCCCGGGGTATCCTGGGGATAGTTTGCATGATGAGCTCTCGCAGGTTCTTGCCGTTCTGGTCCATGATCTCCAGGACCTCGGCATGGCTTAAAGGAGTGGCGGAAATACCGGCCGCCATGTTGGTTACCATGGCTATAAGGCCATAGCACAGGCCCACCTCATGGGCCAGGATTACTTCGGGGACGTTGGTCATTCCCACCAGGTCCCCGCCCAGCTGCCGGATCATACGGATCTCGGCCGGGGTTTCAAAGCGGGGTCCCTCCGTACAGGCATAAACGCCGCCGTCGTGGGCTTTGATCCCCAGGGCAGCAGCCGTCTCCACGAGCAACCGCCGCAGCTCAGGGCAGTAAGGCGTGGTAAAATCCGTATGGACTACCCCCGTCTCGCCGCCTTCAAAAAAGGTATAAGTGCGGGTTTTGGTAAAATCGAGGAAATCATTGACAATGACAAAATCCCCCGGCCTGTAGTCGGGGTTGGTGGAACCGACGGCGGCCGTAGCCAGGACTCGTTCTACTTGCAACATCTTCAGGGCCCAGATGTTGGCCCGGTAATTCACCCTGTGGGGAGGTACAGTATGTTTCTCCCCATGGCGGGGCATGAAACCTATTTCCTCGCCTTGATAAGTACCGACCTTAAGCACGGCCGTACCATAAGGCGTCTCAACCCTTTCTTCCCTGATATTGCTTAAAATTCCTGGATCGTAAACCCCGGACCCTCCGATAATGGCTATGCGCACCCGGACCACGCTCCTTCCAACCTGGTATACTGTCCACTATTTAACAATTTTATCATAGAACTAGAAATACTTTAAGAGGCCACCTGCTGCCCAACCGCAAATGGCCTCTTTTTTAGCTACAATTTCTTGATGGACCCGGTTTTCAGGTCGTGGAGGAATTTCTCCCTTTCAGCAGCTATGCCTTCCCTTTCCCGCAAGATACCGCGGGCGAACTGCTCCCTCTTTTGCTCTTCTTCCTCCCCCAGGGCTTCAGCCAACCGCCGCTGCTCGTCGATTTCTCTTTCCTTATCCATATGCACGCCCGGCCTCCTTTGGGGTGAATTTTTTATATTATGCTCATCCGTCGCCCAGGGTAAACGGCTGTCACCTGCTTTCACCGGTTAGCACGCGCGGGATATTCTCTTTATACGGGGGCCTGATAATGCCTTTTTCGGTAATAATAGCGGTCACATAACGGTACGGCGTCACGTCAAAGGCCGGGTTAAAAATGTTGATGCCTTCCGGCGCCGTGGGCCGCAGGCCAAAGTGGCTGACTTCCGCCGGGTCCCTTTCTTCAATGGGAATCTGCTCACCGCTGGAAAGGCTTAAATCAAAGGTAGAAGCCGGAGCTGCTACATAAAAGGGAAGGCCGTGTTCCCTGGCCAGTATTGCCACCCCGTAGGTGCCGATTTTATTGGCCACATCGCCGTTAGCGGTAATGCGGTCGGCACCGACGATGACCGCCTGGACCAGGCCCCGGGCCATGACGGCAGCGGCCATATTATCGGTAATCAGGGTAACCGGGATACCGGCCTGGTGCAGTTCCCAGGCCGTAAGCCTTGCTCCCTGGAGAAGGGGCCGGGTTTCATCGGCAAACACTTTGAGCACCTTGCCCCGGGATGCCAGGTAATAAATAGGCGCCAGTGCCGTACCGTAGCGGGCGGTAGCCAGGGTGCCGGCATTGCAGTGGGTGAGGACGGCTTCGGCATCCTGGAGGAGGGCAGCGCCATTTTTTCCAATGGCCCGGCATGTGGCTTCATCTTCGTCGCGGATGGCCAGGGCTTCTTTTAACACCAGATCTTTCAAGGAAGAAACATCATTGGTGGTGGTGGCGGCGGCAACGGCCTTCTGAACCCGTTTCAAGGCCCAGAAAAGGTTGACCGCCGTTGGCCGGGACGAGGCCAGGTAAGCGGCAGCCTGCTTTAACTCGGTCTCAAATTCAGCCCTGTCCCTGGCCCGGGAATCCTTGATGGCCAGGTAAAGGCCCAGGGCCGCAGCTATGCCGATGGCCGGTGCCCCCCGGACCTTTAGCGTTTTAATAGCATCCCACATTTCCTCTACCGTCCGGGGCCGGATAATGACCAGCTCCTCCGGCAGGCGCGTCTGGTCAATCATTTCCACCTGGCCGTCCTGCCAGCGAATAGGCGCAACAGGTTCGTACTGCAAAAAGGACACCTCCAGGCCAGTTCTGGCTCTTTAATATTTTGCTCGTCCGGGCCGGTACAGGTTAAAACCGTAGCCCCTTTAAGGCGGCCACGTTTTCTCTCCTAACCAAGTTCTTCTACTTTTGCTGCCAGGGCTTTGACTTTAGCCACAATTTCGGGGAACATCGTGGCCCCCGGGAATATGGGGTCTTCGGCAACAGCCAGGCACTCCTCTCCTATTTTAAGGACAGCCGCATCCACGCCCATGCGCGGCCCTACCACTACCTCGGGGCTCCAGCCCCTGCATGAGGTAAAATGGCCTGGCGGAAAAAATCGTCATTGACTTTACCGATCATGCACCGGACTCCCTCTAGCTAATATAATCCGTTGTTAATAACTATTATTATAGCACACCGATGGCAAAAAAAGAGCCCGCTCCCGGGCGAGGCTCCCCTTCGATTTTTTTCCTATGCTTTTTATAAAGGCTGCACGGAAGGCAGAGGTGATTCAGGCCGTTTCTCCTGGCTCGCTGCTGCTACCGCTTGGGGTGCTGATCTTGTCCCGGCGGCCTGGTGGAGAAGGTAGTCCTCATATAAATAAATCAATTCTTGGTCGCCAAGGGAGCGCTTTAGCTGCACCGCTGCCGCCCGCACCCGTTCCAGCATGGCTGCAGCGTCATCCTGGCTCAAGGCGATGCCGTATGCGGCAAACTTTGCCTTGATGGCGGCGGTGCCGGAGTGTTTGCCGATTACAATCTGCCGCTCCAGGCCGACTTCTTCAGGCGCGAATACCTCATAAGTCCGGGGATCTTTGAGGGTGCCGTCGGCATGAATGCCTGATTCGTGGGCGAATATGTTGCTGCCGACGATCGGTTTCCAAGCAGGCAGTTGCCGCCCTGAGGCGCGGGCCACATACGCGGCGATTTCCCGTAACCTTTCCGTCTTGAAGCCGGGATCGACCCCGTGCAGGTGCTTGAGGGCCATGACCACCTCCTCCAGGGCGGCGTTCCCTGCCCTTTCCCCCAGTCCGCAGATGGTGGCATCCACCCAACCAGCACCGGCCTTGACGGCCGCCAGGGCGTTGGCCGTGGCCAGGCCGAAGTCGTTATGACCGTGAAACTCCAGTTCCAGGTCTATTTTTTCTTTCAGCCAGGCAAGACGCTCAAAGGTGGCGAACGGGTCCAGAACACCCACGGTATCGCAGTAACGCAGCCGTTCCGCCCCCAGTTCCCGGGCCAGGAAGGCAAACTCCAGCAAGAAAACGGGGTCTGCCCGGGAAGCGTCCTCCGCTCCCACTGTCACCCGCAGGCCGTGGTCCATGGCATAGAGGCAGGCCTGCCGCAAGCGCTCCAGCACCCACTGGTGACTTTGCCCCAGTTTGTACCGGATTTGAATGGGCGACACGGGAGCGGAAATATGCACATCACGTACCCCGCAGGCCAGGGAGGCGCGGATATCTTCCCATAGCATCCTGTTCCAGGTACTGATCCGGCATTTTAAGCCCATCCTGACGATGGCCTTTATAGCCTGTTGCTCAATTTCCCCCATGGCCGGCGTGCCGGCCTCAATCTGCGCTACGCCAAGCCGGTCCAGCATCCGGGCAATGGTTACCTTTTCCTCAAGGTTAAAAGCCACCCCCGGGGCCTGCTCCCCGTCCCGCAAGGTCGTATCCACAACCCGCACCCGCATCAGCCTCACCTCCAGGGCAGGGCATAAAATCTCATCCCAGCCTCCCCGCCGCGTCCGCCCGGCAGCGCCGGCAGTGGGACATCTGGTCAATAATGGGCGACAACTTCCGGCGCAACAGGTTGACCCGCGCCGGCGGCGGTGGTAGCAGTCCGGCAAATTCCCCCTGGGGAATCAGGGGAATTATGTTCATGACATGCGCCCCGGCCGCCTTCACCGCCCGGGCCACCTCTTCCAGGTGATGGTCATTGATTCCGGGAATGAGCACGCTGTTTACTTTAACGACCATGCCCGATTCCCGGGCCTGGCGAATACCCTCATGCTGGGCCCGCCACAGCAGTTCCGCCCCGGCAGTTCCCTTATATACCCGTCCCCGGTAAGATACGTAATCGTAAATCCGGCTGCCTACCGCCGGGGAAACGGCGTTCACCGTCACCGTCACCGCCCGCACCCCTGCTTCCCGCAGCGCCGGCAGGCTTTCGGTCAACAACAACCCGTTGGTGCTGATACATTTTATCAGCCCCGGAAAGCGGCGATGTACCAGCCGCAGGGTATGGATCGTGGCCTTATTGGCCAGGGGCTCCCCGGGACCGGCAACGCCTACCACCCGGATGCACCTGTCCCTTTCCACCAGCCGCTGCACGTGCTGCAGGGCTTCCCCAGGGGCCATCAGGTGGCTGGTCACGCCGGGTCGGTTTTCATTGGCGCAATCGTAGAGCCGGGTACAATAGCGACACTTTATGTTACAGTCCGGCGCTACCGGCAGGTGGATGCGCCCGAACCACCTGGCAGCGGCTTTGTTGTAGCATGGATGTTCCCTGGTTATCTCTTCATAGGCTGGATCTCCCATTCTCCTTTTTCCCCCTCTCCACATACCGTACATATTCAGCCATCTTTTCTTCTCCTTCTTCCCGCAAGAGCTCGTTGTTGCTCAACCGCCACACCGGCGCTCCCACCAGGGCCGCCGCTTCCCGGGCCAGATGCACAAAACCGTTGAAGCCGGCATAAGGGCTTGTTTCCTGGGGAAAGACCAGGAAGGGTATTCCCATCTTATGGGCCACAAATCTCTCCCTGGTACCCCCCACCAGCAAATCCGGCCGGTAGCGGTGCCAGAATTCCTCCAGCTCCCGCTGGTGAGCGTCATCGATCAGCGGCGTTCCCCGGCCCAGGCAGCGGCGGGATTCGGTATAATCTTCCTGACAGCCGAATTGGGAGCCGCATAAAACCACCTCCATACCCAATTCCCTGAAGGCCCCGGCCATGGAACCCATACGTGAAGCGCCAAAAAACAGGGCCACCCGTTTGCCCGCCAGGCGTCCCAGGTAAGGAAGCGCCCTCTGCCTGGTGGCTTCCGCCTCCTTTTCTACCCACGCGGCCGCCTCCGGACGGTTAAAGAAAGCAGCGATGGCCTGCAGTGCCGCCGCGGTTGCGTCCAAACCGAAAAAGGATACCTTCTGCCAGGGAATACCGAAGCGCTCCTCCATCCTCCGGGCCAGCCAGCGCCCGGTACGCCCGCAGTGGACGATATTGAGCCTGGCCCGGTGAGCCCGGGCCAAATTTTTTACCGTTGCCCGGCCGGAAACGGCGCAGATAATATTTAAACCGAGTCGCTGCAATAGCTGCTCAATTTCCTTCAAATCGCCCTGAACATCAAACTCGCCCAGGATGTTCACACTATTTTCCAGGGGCGTCCCGGCAGAACCGCGCCCGATAAAATGCTCCAGCAGAGCTGCTGCAGCAACATCGTGCCCGTTACCCTGGCTCACCCCGCCAAAACCCGGGCAGTTGACCGGCACCACCGGCAGGCCCAGGGCAGCCGCCGCCTGTTTGCAGATTGCCTCCACGTCTTCACCGATCAGTCCTGCCGCGCAGGTAGTGTAAACCAGCACGGCTGACGACCGGGGATACAAACTTACTGCTTCCCTGATAGCCTCTTCCAGTTTTTCCCCGCCGCCGAAGATAATCTCCTTTTCTCCCAGACCGGTAGAAAACACCTTGTAATTCTTTTGTCGTACCGTCTGGCTGTAGTAGGCACAACCCACCGGCCCGTGGATGAGGTGAACCGCGTCCCTGATGGCCGCCAGCATCCAGCGGGCTCCGTAAAGCAGGCAGGCCCGCTGGGAGATCACCCCGGGTAAGGTCCGCCGCTCACACGCGGGCAGGTTCGCCGGCTCCAGATGCCCGGCCCGTTCGGGCATTGTTTCAATGAGCATTTGCCTCCCTCATCTCCTTACAGCTGCTGGGTACGGTCATCCGGGTACTGGTAATCCAGCATGCTGTTGACAATTTCCGCCAGGAGCATCTCCCCACCCCGGTAACCGACAATGGGGCGTTTTTGATATCCGAAGCGGTCATAGATAGGAAAACCTACCCGCACCAGTGGTACCTGCAGCTCACGGGAGATGTCTACGGCCCGGGAATTACCGATGATCAGGTCCAGGCGCGATTGTTTTTTCAGGTACTCCTCAAACTCGAACAGGTCACCGCCGTTGATGATCAGCGGCGGTTCGCCTTCATACCCTGCCTCGGCCAGGATGGCCTCTACATCGTGGACGAAGGTCTTACTGGCCGTACCACCGGCCAGGGCCACCGGCTCCATACCCATTTCCAGCACGAAGCGAGTGACACCGAGCACGATATCAGGGTCCCCCATAACAGCCACCTTTTTCATCATGGTGTGATGCAAGGTGTCGGCCAGGGAATCAACCAAACGTCCCCTTTCCTCTAAGAGGCTCCGGGGGATGGGTTTTCCGGTTATTTCCCGCAACGCCTTTAAAAAGGCATCGGTGCCCTGTACTCCCACCGGCGGCGGCCCCACCACGGCACGCACGCCGTATTTGCGCTCCAGGTAGCGGGCCCCGGCCTGGCCGGCGTGGGGCTGCAGGGCAAAGGTGGCCAGCGAATTGGCCATATCTTTAATTTCCTCTACCTCAGTGCCGCCGGGAGCCCAGTAGGGGACGGACGTTGGCGGCTCCAGGGGAGCGTCCAGGGTATCGGAAATATCAAAGAGCACTATCGCTTCTATACCCATGTGGCGCAGCAGGTGTTTGATCTCCCGGATATCGCCCGGGTAGAGCAGGCCGGGGATGATATTTACCTTGCCGTTGGGCTCCCCTCTGGTGGTAGCCAGGGTCTCCACAAAGGCACGGGAGGCGCGGTCATAACCTTCCACGTGGGACCCGGCAAAGCTGGGGGTGTTAACCAGCACGATGGGGATCTGGTCCGCTTTTTCCGCCCCGATCTCTTTGCGCAGGTTGGCCCTGGCCATTTTGATAAAGCTGACCATATCGTCGCCGATAATCTCGCTGGAACAGGTGGTCACTACACCAATCAACTCCGGCCAGTAACGTACCACCAGGTTGCGAATGCCCTCCACCAGGTTGCGCCGGCCGCCAAAAACCGCTGCATCCTCATGGAAGGAGGCGGTGGCGATAACGGCCGGTTCTTTAAAAATACGGCTGAAAGTATAGCGCACGTAGGTGGTACAACCCTGGGCGCCCTGGACAAAGGGAACTGCCTTTTTTACTCCCAGCACCGCCCACATGGCTCCCAGGGGCATACAAGTACGGTTGGGATTGATCACCACACTCCTGCTCGTGGAGGGGATCAGCTCTGCCGGCCGCTCACAATACTCCGGCGTGGCCGGGACTTTGGCGATTTTTATCTGATCGTAAGGTATGCCTGCAATTGGAATTTCCTTTAGCTGCATGCCCTTCCCCCCTCGTCTTTTAATGGAGCACCGTCAAGGCCCCACTGGAATTGCCAAACCGGTGCATAAAGGGCCTGGTAAATATCCCGGGCGAAATTAACCATACCGACAAAGCCGGCGTAAGGACCTTTTTCATAAGAATGGGAGTTTACCGTAGGAATACCCATCTTGCGCGCGATATACTTTTCTTTTAGTCCCGTTAAAAACAGGTCCGGTTTTTCGCTCTTTAGCATCTCTTCGATTTCAAACTCGTTGGGGTTGTCGATAACCAGCATTCCCTCCGGCGCCCGGGCGTTGATCTTTTCATAGTCGTCTTGGTGGGCAAAGGTGCAGGCGACGGCCACCACGGTCATCCCCAGTTCCTCCATCAGCTTGATCCAGTGCCAGACCCGCGGCCCGCCAACGTAAATGGCCACCCGCTTGCCCTTTAACTTTTCCCGGTAGAAAGCCAGGCTCTTCTCTACCCGCTTCATTTCTTCAGCAATTACCTCCTCGGCCCGCTCCTCCAGGCCAAAGAAGGCGGCCGTTTTCCGCAGCGCTTCCGCAGTCTGTTTAATCCCGAAAAGGGAGACGCGAATAAAGGGTATGTTAAACCCGTCTGCCAGCATGTGGGCGATATACTCGGCCGAACGCTGGCAGTGCACCACGTTTAATTTTACGTCGGGCATCTTGACCAGGTTTTCGATGCGCTCGTTACCGCTAAAAACGGCTGCAACGCGCACGCCGATTTTTTCAAAGAGGGGCTTCACCACCTTTAAATCCCAGTCCATGTTGTACTCGCCAATCAGGCAGATGTCATAGGGCGTTTTTTCTTCTTCGCTCATTTTCAGCTCCGGCCGGCGCTCCCTTAACTGCCGTATCTGCCGGTAAAACTGGGTGTTAAAATCGTGGTGACCTTTTGACTGGCTCACCCCGGAGCAACCAGGTGATTCGGAAGTGAAGATCAGCTTGCCGGTTTCCTTCTCAACCTGCCGGGCTATCGCCTGCACGTCGTCGCCGATCAGGCCGGTGGTGCAGGTGGTAAAAATAATCAGGCCCTTTGCTTCAGGGAAGAGCCGGATGGCGTCCAGGCAGGCCCGTTCCAGCTTTTTCATGCCTCCAAAAACAACGTCTTTTTCCTGCATGTCGGTACACACGCAGTAGCGGCGGTTGAAGGCAACATTGGTCAGGCGAGTGGGCGTAGCCCAGAGATAAAAGTCGGACAGATGGCGCCGCGTACCCCAAGTGTACCAGGCACAACCTACGGGCGCATGAACCAGTTGGATGACGTCGGCAATTGGTCCGCCTACGACCCCGCGGGCACCGGCAAAAGCACACCCCCGCTCGGTCATATCCCCGGGAAGGGTGGCGATATTACAGGCCGGAATTATGGATTTCTCCTTTTCGGTGCGGTAAATATGCTTATCCCGCTCGGGAATCGTTTCGTTGCACTTCATTTTTACCATCGGCATGATGTTCTTCTTCCCCCCTAACGGAAAATATCCCCTACCCTCTCAATCAGATGGCCGCCTCTCCCTTTTCCCCCGTGCGTATACGTACTACTTCCTCAACAGGACATATAAAGATACGCCCGTCGCCAATCTGGCCGGTACGGTTGATTTTGATGATTGCCGCCACAACCAGGGACACGTCTTGATCGTCTACCACCAGGGAAAGCATCCTTTTGGGCACGTATTTCATCCCACCCTCCTGGTTTTGCAGTTCGGGGCTGACGGTGAAGGCTACTTCCCCAAGAATGCCTTTCTGCTTACCCCGCCCGACTACCTTGCAGGCGTTCATACCCGGAAAACCTAACACGTCAAGGGCTTTTTTGGTAGCGTTAATTTTATTGGGCCTGATGATGGCAACTATTTCTTTCAAGGAGATCACCCTTTCCCTACAGCCCGGCGGAACCTGTCCGTACGGTGTAGGCTTCTTCCACCGGTGTGACAAAGATTTTGCCGTCACCGAAGTTTCCGGTATGGGCTGACCTGGTAATGATCGCTACCACTTCTTCCACCTGGCTGTCTTCCACTACCAGCATGATCATTACTTTGGGCAGTTCGTCGTAGTAGATACTGCCCATATGAATACCTCTTTGTTTACCCCGCCCGACCACATCCATTTTGGTCAGGGCCACGTATCCGGCTTCAGCCAGGGCATCTACCACTTCTTCGCTTTTTTCGGGACGAATGATAGCCCGGAGCATTTTCATAGCTATAACCCCCGTATATAAATTTTCATCTTCTCTTGAGGCTTCCGGTTTTTAGTCCAGCAGCCCGAATTTGACCACCAGGTTCTCCATTTCGTCCATGGTCATCGGTTGCGGAATGACGAACATATCGTTATCAATGATTTTTCTGGCCAGCTCTTTGTACTCCCGGGCCTGGTTGCAATCCGGATCGAACTGGGTCACCGTCTGGCGGTTAAATTCCGCTTTCTGGACGATATTGTCCCGGGGAATAAAGTGGAGCATCCGGGTACCGATGCGAGAACAAAACTCTTCCATCAATTCCCTCTCCCCATCAACGTTACGGCTGTTGCAGATGATACCCCCCAGCCTGACGCCGCTCTGTTCGGCATACTTGACCATACCGCGACAGATATTATTGGCGGCATAAAGAGCCATCATTTCCCCCGAGGCCACAATGTAGATCTCCTGGGCCTTACCTTCACGCACCGGCATAGCAAAACCGCCGCAGACAACGTCACCCAGTACGTCGAAAAAGATGAAATCCAGGTCCGGTGTATAAGCACCCAGCTCTTCCATCAAACTGATGGCCGTGATTACACCCCTGCCGGCACAACCGACGCCCGGTTCCGGCCCTCCGGACTCGACGCACTTGATCCCGCAAAACCCAGTCTTTACTACCCGGTCGATGGTCACCGCATCTTCTCCGAACTCCCGCAGGGTATCCATCACCGTCTCCTGCGGCTTGCCGCCGAGAATCAACCGTGTGCAATCCGCCTTGGGATCGCAACCGTGAATCAAGACTTTTTTCCCATAGAAGTAGGCAAGGGCGGCAGCGGTATTTTGCTGGGTGGTGGATTTGCCAATCCCACCCTTTCCGTAAATGGCAATTTTTCTGGTCATAATCAACCCTCCATATTTATTGTTTTTAATGCAAAATTCTAAACCTGCATTTGTTTATACACCCCAGCCGCTGCAATTTCCATGCCTGCTGTAACGGCTGAAGATGACCTGTATCTTATCGTCCGGCCGGACTTTCCTGCAAAACGTAAAAAGGGTGCTTTTCCTGGAGCAGCTTTGCTCCTTTAAAGCACCCTTGCACTCGAACCTTTGATTAAAAAAGGTTTAATAATCCTGGTCGATAGAATGCCAATAGAATAAAAAAGCGCTATTTCAGAAGACGGAACTCCTGAAAAGCGCCTTTACCTTGCTTCCATCATTGGATAACATGTTTGGGCAATATGAAACACCCCTTGATAGTATCTCCCGTCAACAAGCGTCCTTCTTTGGATCAATACTCCTCTCGTTCTGCCTTAGTTGATATTTTAAGCCAGGGAGGAACTTTTGTCAACCCATTTTTTTCATTCCCCGAGGTGCTTATCAAAGATTGGGATGAAGAATGGCCTCTTGCCCTTAAAGTTACCTCGTCAACTGATGCTTTATAAAGGCTGTACGGCCACCAGGTTGCTGCCGTCATAATAATCTACTTTAGCCTTAAATTTTTCCATGACAAATCTTAAAGGGACGAGGGTACGGCCGTCAACCACCCGGGCCGGGACATCCAGGTAAACCGTCGCTCCGTTTACCAGGGCTTTATTGCTCCCTATTGCCAGGCGAATGGTAGAGCCCTTATTGGTAATTACTACAACACCATTATCATAATTTACCTCTGCGCCCAGCCCCTCGGCCAGGAACCGTATAGGTATCAAGACCCTGCTGTTTTCAATCCGGGGAGGAACGTCAAATTGCAGCGCCTTCCCTTTGATAAAAACCTTTACCTGCAGTTCACCGCTGGCCGCATAAGCCTGATCTAATTGCCGGTAAACCTCTTCGTCATCAGGCTCCTCCTCAAGGACGTCTTCCAGCAGTTCCCGGGCATCCTTAAACTTGCCGGCCTTAAAATACATCATGCCCAGCTGCTTCTTAATTTGCGCCCTGGTGGCAGCATCAAGAGTCGTATCGGCTTCCACGGCATTTTCCAGCTGCTCCGTGACGTCAACAATCTCTTCTGCGTCCTTCCAGGTATCAAGCTGCGCCTTGGCTTCATAAACTGCTTCGGCTACGCTCCGTCCCTCCAGGATTGCCGTCAAAGCAGCACGTGCTACCGGATTTTTCACATGTAACAGGGCATTCTCAACGCCTCTATATACGTGCTTCGCCACACTTTTCCCGTTCTTAACCTTTATTTGTTCCCTTTCGCGATCCCTCTCCCTCGTTCTTTCCTGCTCCTGGTCAGCATCCTGCTGTACATCATCCTGTAACCCGGCTTCCAGTTCCAACTCATACTCCCACGTCCTGCCCTTTTCTCCTCCTCCCCTGGCCCAGGCAGGCAGGACAAAGGAAAACACCAGAGCCACACCTGCTATCAGAGCTAGAACCTTTTTGCCTTTTTGCATATTGACCCTCCCAGCTTTTTAAGGTTTCACCATATTTTTCGCCCCGGCGTTCAATTTTAGGAGGGTCCTGCCAGCCAGTTGCGGCCTAAAGCAAGGAAAATACCCGTCATTATACCCAGGACCAGGGCCACAGCCGCATTGAGTAACAGGCGGGGCCTGACCTTTTCCGGCTCGCTGATGTCATCGATAATCCTGGCCGGGTGCATGGCGGCAAGCCTGTCCTGGAGGGAAAGATACTGCCCTATCAGTCCAACCTTCTCCTGGGCCTGGATTCCCTGTAACTGGACCAGCTGCAGGGTATAAAGTTTCTGCTCGACTTCGCTTAAAGGTGCCTTTTCCAGGCCGGCGATAAGCGCATTAATTTTTTCTTTCTCAGCATTGGATTGTTCCAGATCCTGGCTTATTTTTTGTAGATTTTCTTCCAGCGACGCCCGACGCTCCTCATACACTTTATTCCTCTCTTCAATAAAAAGGGCCACCATTTTAGCCGCCACGGCTGCAACCTGACTGGGATCCCGGCCCTCCAGGAAAAACTTGAGGTAGTTGGTATCTTTGATCGCTTCCCCCCGGGTCTTAAAACTTTTAGGGTCCGCCGGGACTGCCAGCTGCTCCAGGGCTGTGGTTAAGAGAGCCTGGCTCTCAAGTATTGCTTTTCCCTCATTTTGTTGCAAGGCTTTTGCGTCTATCCTTTCTAATTCTATCAGAGCTTCTACTCTATAAACCGGGGGCAACACTAGACTGGCAATGATAGAGGCTAATACGGCAGCCAGAGTGATAAAGGTAATCATCCAGCGCTGGCGCCAGAGGACCAGCAAAATTTCCCTTAAATCTATTTCGTCTTCGTATTGCCGGGCGGGTTCTGATAAGGGGACGTCCATTGTTGCTTCTTAGATCTCCTCCCTATTATTCAACAGCCTGTTACTTCCATCACCTAGCAACCATTTCGTTTCTATTCGACAGTTACAGGAAATCTCCTGCCCAGTTAAACATTACCTGAATCCGTGACAACCCAATAACAAAATATCTGGATATGGCTCAAAACCTCGCGAAAAATAAGGTATAATAGGCTGGATGGTAAACGAATCCATCTTCACCTGCGAGGTGCAGCCATGAAATT
>Ga0247720_100134_pt1 | contig 35561 bp, 25 predicted proteins | sample MSEWel2015_12_15_FD_189078 | JGI IMG/M metagenome (GOLD analysis project Ga0247720, IMG submission 189078) | Subsurface sediment microbial communities from gas well in West Virginia, United States - MSEEL Well Study Marcellus 3H_2015_12_15 | ecosystem: Environmental > Terrestrial > Deep... | reverse complement strand
CTTTGATGCGTTGCCATTTGTACATGCTTACCACCTCTTTTGCCTCCCCCTCTCGAGGGAGATTTTATCATGAGGTGGGTCAGTTTTATTTGACGATCGGGGGTCAATTCTATTTTACGATCTACAATGAATTCGCCGGGCAATGTTAATTATTGCTATTCAGACACAGGGAAAGATTGTAAATGCCGCTTTCTTCCGTTTTGCTTATTTTACCGTCCTACCGTTGAACAGTCAATTTTTCCCGCAGATCTCTTTCCTGATCAGAGGCCTGCTTTGTGTTTCACGTCCGTGACAAGGATTGTCAGACTTTACAATTTTAGGGCTGACAGGGTGCTGGCGCTAACCATACGTCGGCATTCTTCCGGGTCTGGTCCTTTTCTTCCAGCCCAACTCTTTTTTCAGTTCCTCGTAAACATGAAACACAATTGGACAGACGGCATAATTATCAATTACCCTGATCAACCGGAAAACAAAACCCTTTTTGTGCAAGTGAGGATAACTCCTGCAATCACCGGGACGGTATGAATATTGCGTACACAGATTGTCCTTTAGAAACGGGCAGGGTTTCTGGTTGAACACATAGTCGTTTTCAACTTCTTTCAAGTATTTCTCTATAAATTCGGAAACCGGAATACCCGTCCCTTGAGATAACCTCGTGATATCTTTATCGTGCAGAACTGGACTGCATTCCCGGCAACAGTTGGCGCACTGTTTGCAGTCAATCTGCGAAGAAATATCTTTATATAACTTGTGTACCAGGGAATCCACTTCTTCACCCGCAATCCTGGTTTTTAAAAAGGAACGGAATTCCCAGTTTTCATCTTCTTTCTGTGCGGCTATTAATTTAAGCTTTTCCGGCGCAATTTCAATAACCATAATTGGCTCACCTCAAAGAATGCCCTTTTAGAAAACGTTATCAAAGCGTATAAAAAACAACCGGCAGGTTTTGGGGCAAAGAAAAGGCTTAAGCCGTGCAGCAACTGGCTCTTGAGCTATTGGATTGACAATATTGGTTTTATACTGTAAGCTAAACATAGAGGTGATCCTTATGGAAAACATCATTAATGTGGAAAATGCCAGGCGGATTCTGGGGGATTTGATCAGCCGGGTAAACGAAAATAAACAACCGGTAATCATCACCCGGCGCTCGAAAGAAAAGGCCATTCTTTTAGATTATGATGAGTACGTGCGATTGAAAACCCTGGCTGAAAAGGCAAAGGAAGACCAGTTAATCGAAGCCCTGGAAAAGATCCAGCAAGCAGTCGCTGAAGCCGGTATTCCCTATGAAGCAGTCGCCGAAGCCATTCGCGAGGTTCGTTCCAGATGAAAGTTGTTATGGATACAAATATACTGGTATCAGCCATCGGTTGGACTGGTCCCCCGCACCGGCTGCTAAAGGCATGTATAGGAGGAAAACTAAAGCTTTTTATCAGCCCGGCTTTAATCGAAGAATTGATCCTGGTTATAGCCCGCCCGAAGCTTAAAGTGGTCGCCGCTCATCCTGATTTGCGCCGGATAATATCCTGGTTGTGCCAACCGGAACGTCTAATTATCCCCCGGCAGCAGCTAAATGTCATCACGGAAGATCCCGCCGACAACAGGGTCCTCGAGTGTGCACTGGAGGCAGGCGCCGGGGCCATCGTTTCCGGCGACGAACACCTGCTGGGTTTGAAAATCTTTTCTGGCATCCCCATCCTGAAGGCTACCGAAGCATGCCGTGCCTGGAAAATTACCTGACTAAAAACCGGACTTCGGGCTTTTCCCGGTTCTGTGGCTCGAGAAGGGTGTGCTCCCATTTGCCTGCACTGTTTACCTGCACCCGGGGAGGAATAAAAATGCTTCTCGAGAGCGAAAAAATTATCAGTGAAATTAAACGCCATGTCCAGGACCGGCCACAGGTGGCCGTGGCCTATTTGATGGGGTCTTATGCCGGGGGCACGGCCACCCCCCTGAGTGATGTGGATGTGGGCATCGGCCTTTACCCCTCCCTGTGCCCGAACACAGACGACGCCCTGGATCTGGCAGCGGCACTGGAATACTCCCTGACGGAGGCGCTTTTTCCCGGTTATGACCCCGAACCCTGGACGGAATGGCTCTTCACTCCGGTGGAAGTGGTGGTGCTGAATGCACCCCACACCCTTTCTTCCCTCCCCTGGATGCTGGCCGGCGCCCTGCCGGTCCACACCCCGGATCCCTCATTTAAGGTGAAACTGGAAAAGCTGGCTTTCCGGCGCGGCCGCCCCACACCGGAAGAGGCCACCATTGCCGCCTGGCGGCTAAAGGCAACCTGGATCGTCCGCACCGCCCGGGGCCAGGTTTTTGCCTCCTATGAGGGCATTCTGCGCACCTGCCTGAACCTGGCCCACCGGGCGGTGGTCAGGCTGGGGCTACCCGTGCCGGAAGAACGGCAACAGCTGCCCCTGGTACTGCACAGGGCCGGCATCATTACCAGGCGGGCGGCTTCCTTTATCACAGAAGCCATCAATATACTGTGCCACGACCGTGTAAACTTCCAGGCGTGGGAATACCTGCACCATAACCTCCACCTGCTGGCCGACTATGCCCTGCAGGTGGAAGACGCCCTGGAAAGGACCGTGAAGCAGCAGCGACCGGCGAGATAGAGCCTTGCGGCGCCACCATAATGGCCGCTTCATCCTCACTGATGGCCAGCAGGTCCAACGTTCCGCCCGTCCCACCAGGGGTCCCAGACTTTCTGCAAAAGGAAGGAATGGCCGGATTGGCCTCCATAAGGTAGGGAAATTCATCAGCACCACAATAAGCCGCTCCTGCCGGGCCAGCCCGCCATAAAACGGAAGGCAGCCTCCCCAGGAAGGAAAGGGAAAAACCGTTTCTGCCTGTCCGTAGGCCTGCTCCCACAGCCGCTGCGAAAAAGCGGCCAGCTGCTCCCGGTCGGGTGCCAGAGGGGCACAAAAAAGACGTGTCTCTTCTCCCGGCAAAAAAACCTGAGCAGTTCCGTCTTCCCCACCTGCCGGCGGCCGTATAACACCAGCAGCCCGGCACGACCGCTTCTATAGGCTTCCTCCAGCCAGTTTAGTTCAGCTTTCCGGTTTACAAAAGTCACAGCATCACCTCATTGAGCAAATACAACTTAATCATAACATGATTAGTCTAATCAAGATTATACTATATAAAATAACCGGATTCCATTTACGAATACAATTAACAACATAGCAACAAAAAAACAACCGGTAATCATCCCCCGGCGCTTGAAGGAAAAGGCGCACAAACCCTTGAACCCATCCATCATTTTTAAAAGGTGTTTTTAACTTTCCTTCCATTCAATAATATTTGATCCCAGTTGCTGTAATGTTTCTTTTACCTTGCTATCTAGAGTATTACGGTCAAAGCCGTTTTCTGTCTCAGCCTTAATTTCGAGAGTAATCTCAGGATCAGAACCGCATGCTTTCAAGGGCCGGATAACACCGGTGACAATCTGCGAGAGCTTATCCCAGGGAATAGTAGCTTTGATGCTAACCCGCCTAACCTTAGATGACGGTGTTAGGGTAGTTATATCCTCCCCTGGCTGAACGGTTATATCCCGTTCGTCTTTTCCAACCGAAGCACTTCCTCCATTTTCTCCTATATTGCTACTGCTTTTAGGAGGCTTAGTATATATAAAGGAATAAGCCTTCTTCTTCTCCTCCTCGGCGTTCTCCGGCCGGACAACGACGGCATCCAGGGATAAATCCGGAGGCGTTTCATTAAAATAGAGGGCAGAACCCACGCGGACCCCCAGCAGTCCAGTTCTTACACCCTGTCTGACCGCTTCGAGCAGGACTTTTTCGCTCTCCAGGCAGGGCAATCCGGGCGTTTTTAAGAAAACATCATAAACTTCCTGAACTGTTTTTTCTGTTTCCTCTTCACCAAAGGCCCGGTCCAGCACAAGTTTAGGGGTCAGGGATGATAAAATGCGTTCCTCGTCTTTTAGATACTGCCAGACACGCTGGCTTAAGGAAGTGCTCTGCCCTGAAGCAGGGATACCCATATCCCGCCAGGTAACGTCCCCGTTACTGCGCCAGGCTACGTGTCGGTAGGCGGTCATAATAGTATGAGGAAGGCTTTTTCTGGCATCATCCAGTTTGTTCTTCAATTCCTGCCTGGCGCCGGACGACAAAGAGAGCTCCGCATCACCAGAAATGTCCTGCAGGGCCAGGAAGCGCCTGAACTGTTTTTCTAAGCCGGCATAGGAACTTGCATCCAGGGCCACGACGAACAGCGTGTTGCGGTAAATGCGAAAAGTAGAGCCGGCATTATCAAAAATCTCCCGAACCAGCTGCGAGGTTTCTTTATCCCCGTATTTCTGACCAGGCTCCAAAAGTATAAGTTTAAGCATCCGGTTGTCAGGTATATCCCCCGGACTGTCAGGCCACAGGTAGATGTCAATAGGAGCTCCCCTGGCCATGCGGTTCAAATGATCAAACAGGCTTTCACGGACCTGTTCAGGGGCGATGGCCTCTTCTTTATCGACAATGATGCGGTTGAGATTCGGCTGGTTTTTAAAGCTGTAAAAGCGCTTTTCGGTATGGAAAAACCACAGGGAATCTTCCAGCTTGCTGACGGCGTCGCCGACAATAGTAGGGGGAATGCCTTCCCGCAGGAGGGCCACCCTGAGCCAGGGAAGGTTGACGCCCCGGCGCTCCCCGCCGCTGAAGGAATAGAGAAAGACCGACGTGGCAATCCCTTTCGCAATGCCGTACTTTTCGTATTCGCTGCCCATTTCCTGGTCTATCCGCCGGGCTTTGCCGGCGATATCATAAGAAATAATGCTGTCATACTCATTGCCGATATGTTTAATGAATTCACGGCGAACTGGGGCATACCCCAGTTCGACCAGGGAAGAGTGGATCAACGACGCCGAGACCTTACGCTCATACAATTCTCCAATGACCTGGGCCAGGAGCCGCAGCACTCCCCGGGTGCGCTGGAAAGTGGGAAAAGAGCCCCAGCGCTCGTATAAGACGTCGATAAATTCCGGGTGAAAAGGATAGGCCCGCTCGATCTTCTCCCGGTAGGCCACATCACGCACCTCGGCAGGCACGTCGCTGCCCAGGCCCTGATAGAGGCGAAAATAGGCTTCCGCTACCTGGCGGTGTGTCCTGGGGTCACCCAGGTCTTCAAATAATCGCTTGCGGATAACTTCGTATATCTCTACTCCTTCTACCGGCACGTAAATGCTTTCCACCCGGCCCGATACCTTCTGCAGCTGGACCAGAGCTTTTTCCGCCTCTTCGTCATACTGCTCCAGGATGCTCGCGGGCAGCGTGAGTACCAAAACCGACTTCTCGGAGGCGGCCACTGCCTCCGACAGCTCCTGCAGGAAAGCCAAAGTCTGGCCCTGGGTTATCTTCTCGATCTTTTCCACCTGGTTGGCCTTGACAATGTACTGCAATAATTCGTCCATGAGGATTAAAGTTGGACCACTCCGCGCCAGGATCTCTTTGATCCGCTCTTTCCCCGGCGCTACTCTCCGGGCATCGTGTTCCCTGACAATTTCATAACAGCCGAGCTGGTGGGCAATTTCTCCCCAGGGCGTCCTGCCCTTAACGGGATCGGCTGTCGTCCCGGCAAAGGCCGCCACCCTGGCGCCGGAAAAGTTACGCCATTCTGCCAGCAATCCCTGGAGCTGCTCCAGGTGGTTGACCTGGTTATAAGACCTTACCAGGTGATACAGGGTTAAAAGGGCATGGGTCTTGCCGCCGCCAAATGGGGTCTGCAGCTGGATGACGGGGTCGCCTTTTCCCGTACCGAGGCGGGAAAGAACGTTTCGCGCCAGGTTTTGCAAGCCCGTGGTAAGGTAGGTCTTGGCAAAGAAAAGCCGCGGATCCCGGTATTCCTCGGGCGCCTCACCGCTCAACACGTCACCCAGATCGGCAGCAAAGACCGCCTCGCTGAAGGACTTCGCTTTAATATCTTTATGGGGTGTCACTACCTGCCACCAGGCCGGAAGAGTCATAAAACCGCCTCCTTAAAAATGCGCTACAAGTTGCTGCTAAAAAAGTGTTTGCTGGCCGCCGTTGGCCACCTTCTGGTAACCCTCCCGCCCGTACAAGAAGCCCTGGAGCATCTGTTTTTCCTTATCCCCGGGCGGCAGCACCTCGGAGAGGGCCTGGGCTACCTGCCAGAAGGCGTTATTATGGAGGTATCCCGTTGTGGTAAGGAGCTCGGTAATTTTTGACCGCTGGTTTTTCTCCCATAACAGGAGACAGGCATGGAGGATGTCGACCATATTATCAAACTTTCCTTTTTCCAGGAACCTGGCGCCCCGTTCTTTCGGCCCCAGCACGCTGATAAACTCCTTATCCTTTTTAATAAAGCCGCTGTTCCAGTACTGTGTGAGCTCGATGCCCACTGCGCTGGCCAGTTTTCTGGCCTCGTCAAAAATAATTTTAGCCCCGTTGTAGGTCCAGCGCCATAGGAGATAAAACCGGGTTTCCGCATCAATGCCGCCCAGATGGCTGTCTTTTAAGATTTTGGTCAGGGCGTACTCGCTCACGGTTTTGCGGACAAACTCCAGGAGATCGGCAGCCTTCACCTCTTCCCCGGCATAGGACTCCACCCGCTCATAGCGGCCGAAGACTTCCAGCGCCGGTCCGATGGCGGAAATGAAGAAATCGCTGCCGCCTATGCCGTCGTTCCAGAACTGTTCCAGCTTTTCCCGGATTCTTTCCTCCACCTGGGGCTTGATCTCGTTGAAATAGGCAGTTTCCTTTTTCGCCCGCTTGCGGCAGACCATATAGATGGACGATGCCAGGGCCGCAGATTCTTTTGCCCGCAGGCGAGCCTTCATCTCGGTATTTATGGGCCAGGAAGCGGTGAGGTACAAGCCGGAATGCAAAAGGGCGTTAATAATTGTCTCCCAGGCGTCGGTAGTTTTGTGGGCAAAAACAATGACGGCAATGCCTTCTGGTTTCAAAACACGAGCAATTTCACGGAAGGCTTTGGCAATCATTTCCTCAAAAAACCTCTTACCTCCTTCAAATCCACCTTCCTCATGGGTGTAGGCGACGATTTCTTCGGACTTGGGGGTCAGCGGGGTGGCAAAAAGCTCAGGGTATGAATCACCCACCGTGCGCTTGAGCCACACATAGAAGAAGTCCGAAAGATAGGAATAGGGCACGTTGTCGTAGTACGGCGGGTCGGTGACCACGGCGTCGAAGTAGTTGTCGGGATACGGTAGAGACGTAGTGGAGGTCTGGGCGACGGTGGCGGGATTAGGTATAATTTGGGAACAATGCTCAATTATTCTAACCACCCATTCCTGCATATTCGGCCACCCAACATCAGTAAAAGGATTGACCTCTACATAGTCCCACACCATAGGCAATGCCTGCCTTCCAAAAACATGTTCAATTTTTTCCCCAACAACATTGTAAATGACTAAGTTAGCATTCTTATCCGCTAACCTGTCAAAGATAATTGCCAAATACGTCACCACTACCCTGGCGTACTCCTCCTCGTACCCCTCCGCCAGCATCAGCGCGTGGGCCTGCCGCACTTTATCCGCAAAGGTGAGCAGCGCCAGCTTCTGGCGGGGGTTGAAGAGGTCGCCCCAGGTATTCATTCCATAGACCCAAACGTTAATAACGCCAAAAGAAACCGGAACTCGTTTTAGGGGTTCATCCGGCACCGGCTCGAAGCCCCACTTGTCCCAAAGTTCCTCCCGCTTCTGCTCCAGGTACTTCTCGGCTTCCCGGAAAACCGCCATGTCCTTTTCCGTGACCAGGCGATAGGTCTTGCCCTGCCGGTCCGGGTGGTGCAGGACTACCGCTACCAGGCGCTGGCCGGCTACACCTTCCTGAAACTGCTTCCGCACCTCTTTGTCAGTCAATCCGCTGCCGCAGCAGGGGCAGACGGCTTTGGCCCGGGCTATTGTCCCTTCCTCCGGGTCAAAATCTATTTCGTCATCTAAGGCAATGGCAAACTCAACATTTTTACCCCGCGGCACGATGCGCAGGGCCACTTTTTTCTTTTCCTTTTTGGCCAGCCAGGTCTGGCGCATGAGGGGAATCTCGGCTCCGCAGGCGGGGTTCTGGCACTTCACCGTGCGCGCCCAGATATAGCCAACCGGTATGCTCCCGTCGGGGTCGGCCGGGTAAAAGTGGCCGATTTCTTTCCTTGCTTCCTCCAGCACCCATTCGCCCCAGCGACGGACATCCTCCAAGAGGGGATTGACTTTCTGCTCTATTTCGCCCACCGGCGTTTGCACTTTCCGCTTCTCCGGACGGCCGAACTTCTGGGGGAATTCCAGGGTGGCTTTTTCGATCAACACGGCCACCGGGTTGAGGTCACTGGCGTAAGTCTCGCACCCCAGACGCAGGGCCTCCAGGGGGATGGCCCCCCCGCCGGCGAAAGGGTCCAGGACCCGGGGCGGCCTGCCGCCGTTGGCCGCCAGGATCTCTTTCTGCGCCCGTTCGATGTAATGTGGATTTAAGGAGTTTTCCCATTTGGCAAGATCAGCAATAAAATCTGCCCGCGCGATCCGCCCGACCTCGTCTTCCGGCTCCGGGACCAGGGCGGCGTAGATGATGGCCCGCGAAGCCGCCAGCGGCCGCCTGGCCCACCAGATGTGTAACGTGGAAATGTGGCCGTGACGGATGTTTTTCTCCCTGGCCGACTGCTCGCTAACCTGTTTAACGGGGAAGGTTGTTTCTATAAAGGCTTTTTTATTACCCAACACCTGCACACTCCTTTTTGGCGTTTAGAGCAGCCCATTCAAGCCTTTTTGGCCGCAGGCCGCCAGTTCTTTACCACATAGCGCACGATTTCTACCTGCTCTTCGGGCCGCAGACAGGCAGCAGGGTTCTGGATCAGGTAGAGCTGCGGTTCTCCTGCCGCCTGCTCCACCACGTAGAGCCAGTATTCCGCGCCCAGGCGGTTGGCCATCACCCACTCGTTGGGGGTCAGGGCGATGGCGCCGGTCTTTGCCCGGGCTTTAACCTCGATGTAGCGATAATTGCCCTCCCTGTCGACGGAGCGGATATCATAACCCATGGCCTGGGCGGATACATCTTCCGGCTGCCGGCCCTGTTCCCGCTCATACTGCATGGCCAGGTCCATCCCTACCTGCTCTATAGCCGCATCGGCGGTCATCTCATCAGGCAGGGTATTCCCCGGCACCACCCGGACCACGGCGAGAAGCTCCGGCTCAGAAGGATAGAGGCTGGTCTGAACACGAATATCCTCCAGCAGGCGTTCCTTTTTGCGCTCCAGGTCTTCCCGCTTCCGTTGTTCCTGGATAATGGTTACCTCCGGAATATTTTCTCCTTTGATTTTCCGGGTTTCGTAATCGGCCAGCTTGCCCTCCGATTCGAGGATTAAGGTTTCAATAGACTTCAGGCCGTATTTTTCTTTGAGGGCGGCATCCTTCCTCCTCTGCTCCAGCAGTTCCTCCCTGTACGGCAGGACCTGCTGCTCTAAGGCAAAGGCCATAACCTCTTCCCTGGAAACCGTTAAAACAGGCGTTTCTGTACCTGGAGAAGAATTTTTACCCGGTTTCAAATCCCAGAGTAAGGAGGGGTTAACGGCACACAGGCGGCCGCCGGCATCCTGGTAAATGCAGAACAGCTTGCGGCCGGCAACATCTCCCCTCCCGTCCTTTATCTCGCCGGTCATGAACCATAAAAGCCCATCCTTTTTCCCGTCGGGATCGGTAAATATCGCCCCGCGGGAAGCCTCCTGCCGGTAGCGTTTGAATATAGTTTCCAGAACGGCCTCCATTAACGGGTGCCCCATGGTAACAAAATCGGCCTGCAAATTAAAAGCTTTTTCTTTCTCAAAGGCTACCTTCAGATATTCACGCTGCACCTCGCCGTATTTAACCTTAAATTCATAGGGCTGGTTGCGCACTTCAAAGGGTACTGATGTCACCCGCCAGAGACCGTCCTGCCTTTTCTCTATCTTGATCTCGAGTTTCCGGGCGGCCCGCAGGAAAAAACTTTCAATATACTCGGGCACCAGCCGGTTTTCCCGCGCAACCCGCTGCTCACCAACGATGCGGGAAAGGTCGATGTGGCGCGTGGCCAGGGCTTCCATCGTCGCCTCCCTGACCCTCCGGATGGCCTCCACATCGGGAACCCGCTCCATTTCGGCCAGAATATCATCCATCGTCCGCCGCCTGGCAATGGCGTCCAGAATAAGGTCTTTCAGGCTGGTGCCAGGGAGGACGTCACCGATGACGTCAAAAACACGGTCGGAACCCAGCTCCTCTTTCATGCGGTTCAGCTTTTCAAAGAGCTTTTCCAAGATCTTTCCTTCCAGGGTATCAACCGCCACCAGGTTGTAAATATGCACCTCGTGCCGCTGGCCGTAGCGGTGGATGCGCCCCATCCGCTGTTCCAGGCGGTTGGGGTTCCAGGGTATGTCGTAATTTACCATCAGCCAGCAGAACTGCAGGTTGATGCCTTCACCTGCCGCCTCCGTTGCCACCATGACCTGGGCCCTGTTTTTGAATTCATGCTCTGCCCGGATGCGGGCGTCCATGCCCATCCCGCCGTGAATAGTGGTAACGGTATATCCCCATTTTTTGTTGATTTTCTCTGCCAGGTACTCCAGGGTATCCCTGGATTCGGTGAAGATAAGGATTTTTGCCCCGGTTTCTTTAATTCTTTCGTCCTCGATGACTTCCCTGAGGCGGTTCAATTTGGTCTCGATTTCCTGCTTTTCAACCTCCCTGGCTAAATGAACAAGTTCCGTTAATTTATCAATTTCAAGCTTCAGTTCTTCCAGCGTTTCTGCTGAAGTCAGCTTTTCTAGAAGCTCTTCTTCTTTCTGCCAGCGCTGGTTTTCTTCCAGGTCTTCCAGATAATCTTCTGTATAACCATATTCCTGGAGAATCTGCCCCTTTTTATACAGCTCCTCCAGGCGAAGGTAGCGGCGCTCCAATGACTTGCGTACCGCCCTGACGCTTGAAGCCAGCCGCCGCTGCAGGATGGTCAGGGCAAAGGCGACATTGCGCTTCTCTTTCTGGAGGGCCTTGTTGAAGTTTTGCTCTACGTAATCGGTGACGGCGTTGTAGAGCATCTTTTCGGCATCGCTCAACCGGTACTTCACTGTCTCTACCTTGCGGGGCGGGAAAAGAGGGGTATTATCAAACCCTTTAAGATCTTCCTTAAGCCGCCGCAGGAAAAGCGGGTTATCCTTATTTTGGATGGAGGCAGCCAGCATTTCTGTACTGGCAAAAAAGCCCGGCTGGAGGAGGTCTAAAAACAGCCGGAAATTCTCGGGATCGCCACGATGGGGAGTGGCGGTAAGAAAGAGAAGGTATTTGGTGACCTGGGAAATCAGCTCCCCGAACTGATAGCGGGCGGTTTTGCTTATCTTTTCCCCGTATTTATAGGCAGACATCTTATGGGCCTCGTCCACAATGACCAGATCCCATGAAGAGTCCCTCAGGGCAAACATAACGTCATCCTGTTTGGCAAAATCCAGGGAAGTTATGATTTGATGGCGCTCGGTCCAAACGTTCTGGCCCCAGCTGGCGTTCATAACGCCGCGGTCGACAATTATAAAATTCTCCTGGAAGCGCTCTTTCATTTCCCTGAGCCACTGTTCCTTAAGGTGCCCGGGAACTATAATGAGCACCCTGTTAACCAGACCCCTGTATTTCAGTTCTTTTAAGAGCAATCCGGCCATAATGGTCTTTCCGGCGCCGGGGTCATCGGCCAGCAGGAAACGTATGTTGGGGTTTTTCAGTATGTAGTGGTAGACGGCTTCAATCTGGTGCGGCAGGGGGTCAACCTGCGAGACGCTCACACCATAAAGCGGGTCAAACTGAAAGGCATTGCGGATCCTGTTGCCCTCCAGGAAGAGGAATACATCCTCGGCATCGCCTGTAAACTCAAGGCGATGTTCCGATGACTTGGTAATGGCGGCCAGTTCATCAGGACTTAGAATGGAATCGTAGTATTTCTTTGAATTAACACCGACCGCCTCTAACTTGATCATCGGGCCAATAAACCTGACAGCCACCACTTTAACCGGTTCGGGGAAAATCGGGCCGCATACTATGTCCCCAATTTCCAGATTCATTCCTGCCTTCACTCCTCGGCAATGTATAGACTTTCCCTATTCCTGATTAGTTAGTTAAATTTTTGATCAGATACTTGAATTGCCTTGGATACATTTTATTTTTAAACCATATGCAAGAAAACCTGGATAGATAATGGGTTTATAGCCAATTCAACGAACCCTGACAAAAGTCCTGCTAAAACGGCAACTGCTGCAGCTCAAGATGTACAAACAATGGGTAAAAAAACAGGGCGAGGTTCCACCCCTTCTTCGCCCATGTCATTTTAAAGACTTATTACAATCCAGCGAATTATTGTTCATGGTGTTATCCAGATAATTGATAAACACATAACATGAAAACAAGTGTAAGGATCAAAGGTTAAATTTAATAACGAAATCTTTTACATACTAATTCTTTTATCATTTAAAATTGCCCAAATGTAAGCAGGTCCTCTCACAATATTATTGATTTTACCTGGATTATCAATAGGCATTAATTTAAAAGCTTTTTCAAAATCATTCTTATATAGTTTATAATTTGTTCTATCAGTTATAATACTTTTATCATTATTTAGGTAATATTTAAATTTTATTCCTGTTTTTGTATAAAAACTTTCACCTGCACATGAAATAATTCTATTCCATATTTCATCAAATACTCTAGTCATATTTTGTCACCCCAAAATATAATTAATAAAAATATTTTGCGTCAGGGTTATTTTCCTGATACTGACTCCCTGGGCATGCAGTGCTTTGAAACTGGCGAGGGGTCAGGCCAATCCGGTGGAGCACCGCCCAGAATTGGTTATCCCGCCCGGCGTAATAGGCTTTAATTTTGGCCGAACGGTTACCAGCCGCCGTCCCGCAGAAAACCACTTTAAGACCCGGTTTAAGGACGTCAGGAAGAATGTCCACTGGAAGGAGCCTCCAAAAATAAAATCTACATAGTGTTGCCCGGGAGAAAAAAGTTTTTAATAATTTTCTCATAAATACCATGTTTTCCTTCAAAAAGATGAAACAGGTCAGGGTAAAAGGACAAAGGGATAAGTGCGTAAGCCTTACCTTTTCAAGGCTTTGCCCTTATCCCTTTAATATATCCCTTTGGAAAGAAATTGGAAAGAAAGATTCAATGGAAATACCTTTAGCTCATATTCTATTACTCCCTACTCCACCGTTACGCTCTTGGCCAGGTTGCGGGGCTGGTCCACGTCGCAGCCCCTGACCACGGCCATCTGGTAGGCCAGGAGCTGCAGGGGGATCACGGCCAGCACAGGGGCCAGGACGGGGTTGGTGGGCGGGATGTAGAGCACGTGGTCGGCCACCTTTTCCAGTTCTTTCTGCCCCTCCATGGCCAGGGCGATTACCGTGGCGTCCCGGGCCTTCACCTCTTTTATATTGCTCAGCGTTTTTTCAAAGAGGTTCTTTTGCGTGGCCAGGGCGACCACCGGCACGCCCTTTTCAATCAGGGCCAGGGTGCCGTGCTTTAATTCCCCGGCGGCGTAGGCCTCGGCGTGTATATACGAAATCTCCTTCAGCTTGAGGGAACCTTCCAGGGCCACGGCGTGGTCCAGGCCCCGGCCGATGAAGAAGACATCCTCCGCCCCGCCGTACATCCGGGCAAGGTCCTTGATCACGTGGCCGTTGTTCAGGATCAGCTCCGCCCGGCCGTCCAGCTGTTTTAATTCCCGGATGATTGCCTGCCTCTCCTCGACGGTCATGGTTCCCCGTACCTCAGCCAGGTGCAGGGCTATCAGGTACATGGCCACCAGCTGGGTGGTATAGGCTTTGGTGGAGGCCACGGCGATTTCGGGGCCGGCCCAGGTATAGAGCACGTGGTCGGCTTCCCGGGCAATGGAGCTGTCCACCACGTTGGTCACGGCCAGCACCGGGGCACCCAGGCGCTTCGCTTCCCTTAAAGCCGCCAGGGTATCTGCCGTTTCACCGGACTGGCTGATCACTATCACCAGCGAGTTTTCATCAACAAGGGGCTGGCGGTAGCGGAATTCGGAAGCGATATCCACCTCCACCGGTACGCGGGCCAGTTGTTCAATGACATACTTGCCCACCAGGCCGGCGTGGTAGGCGGTGCCGCAGGCGGTGATAAATATTTTGTGCAGGTTCTTTAACTTTTCATCATCAAGCCCCAGCTCCTTGAGCACCACCGCCGAATCGTCACCGGCCAGGCGGCCCTTTAAGGTATCGCGCAGGGCCCGGGGCTGCTCGTGGATCTCCTTCAGCATAAAGTGGGCAAAGCCGTTCTTTTCGGCCTGGGCCGCTTCCCACTTCACTTCAAAGACCCGTTTTTCCACCGGCTCTCCGTACCGGTTGAAAACCCTCACCTCTTCCGGTGTCAGAACGGCCATTTCGCCATCGTCCAGGATGTATGTGCGCCGGGTATGGGCCAGCAGGGCCGGAATATCGGATGCCAGGAAATTTTCGCCCTGCCCGAGGCCCACCACCAGGGGGCTGTCCTGGCGCACGGCCACCAGCTTATCCGGCTCGCCGGCGGCCAGCACTACCATGGCGTAGGAGCCCCGGATGCGCTCCACCACCCGGCGTACCGCCTCTACCAGGTCCCCCTGGTAAAAGTGTTCCACCAGGTGGGGCAGCACCTCCGTGTCCGTTTCGGAAGTAAATTGATGGCCCTGGGCACTCAGCCACTCCCTCAGTTCCAGGTAGTTCTCAATAATCCCGTTGTGCACCACGGCAAAACGTCCGGAACAATCAATGTGGGGGTGGGCATTGGTATCCGAAGGGCGGCCGTGGGTGGCCCAGCGGGTGTGCCCGATACCGGTATGCGCCTGCCCGTTATGACCCTGCAGCATTTCCGCCAGGCCGGCCAGCTTGCCCGCCCGCCTGTATATTTCAATAACCCCGTTTTCCAGAACGGCAATGCCGGCCGAATCGTAACCGCGGTATTCCAGCCTGGCCAGCCCGCCGAGAAGTATGGGTACGGCCCGCCGGGGGCCGGTATAGCCAACGATGCCACACATATGAAAAACCTCCAGCAGTAAGGTATTGATCCAGTAATTAGAAATGCCGAGGTGCAGAAAGGCCCCCGGCAGAAAGCCAGGAAAAGTCCCTGGTACTGCCCCTGCCCTCCTGGAACAGGAGTAATGGGTAAAACGGCCTTCTACCCTCATGCCACCGGACACCCTTTGTCCCGGCCGTTGCCGGCCGGTTTTGTAGTGTCGTTCACGGTCGTGGCCAACCGGGGAGCATCCGCCGAAAACTTCGATAAACTCCCACCTCGTCAACCCGGAAACATCTAAACTAACTGGCTGACCGGCAATTTCCGGGTTCTGGCGCTTTCATTTTCAGTTTTTCGTGAAGTCCCGGCATCCCCCCTTTCAAGAAAACCTTAAAGCCTTAAGAAGAAACCCTGTGGATAACTTCCACCAGTTCGCCGGCAATGGACCGCAGGAGTTCCATATCCCGGCCCTCCACCATCACCCGCACCAGAGGTTCGGTGCCCGACGGGCGCACCAGGATGCGCCCCTGTCCGCCCAAACGCTCTTCCTGCTCCCGGATGACCCGGGCCAGTTCCGGGCTGCCCATCACCTTTTCCCTGTCGGTAACCCGGACATTCTCCAGCAACTGGGGAAGTTTTTCCATCTGGGCCGCCAGTTCCTGCAGGGTCGCTCCCGTCTCGCGGACGACCTGCAAAAGCTGTAGGGCGGTTAAGATACCATCCCCGGTAGTGTTGTAATCCAGCATGATGATGTGACCGCTTTGCTCACCGCCAAAGGTGGCCCCCGAACGCAGCAGCTCCTCCAGGACGTAACGGTCCCCCACCCGGGTTTTCAGCACCCGGATACCGCTCTTTTCCAGGGCCAGGTCCAGCCCCAGGTTGCTCATCACCGTAACCACCACGGTATCCCTGGCCAGCCGGCCCTTCTTCTGGAGGGCCCGGGCCAGGATAACCATAATCTGGTCACCGTCCACCAGGTTGCCCCGGCCGTCCACGGCAATTACCCGGTCCGCATCCCCGTCATGGGCCAGGCCCAGGTGGGCGCCGTATTCCACTACCGCCTCCTGCAGGGCAGCCGGATGGGTGGAACCGCAGCCGGCATTAATATTCACTCCATCGGGGGTATTGAAGATGGGGATAACTTCCGCACCCAGTTCGGCCAGCACCCGGGGGGCTATCCGGGAGGCGGCCCCGTTGGCGCAGTCCACCACCACTTTCAAACCGGAAAAGTCGCACGATACGGTATCCTTCAAAAAGGCTATATAGCGGTCTACCGCATCAGCAACCGGGAAGATACGACCCACCCCTGCTCCCACGGGAGCGGGAATGCAGGCGGTATTGGAAAGCAGTTGTTCGATTTCCTCTTCCATTGCATCGGACAGCTTGTAACCGCTGGCCCCGAAAAACTTGATCCCGTTGTCATCCATGGGATTGTGGGAAGCAGATATGACCGCTCCCCCGGCGGCACCCAGTGCCCTGGTGAGATAGGCGATGGCCGCCGTGGGCATTACCCCCACCTTGAGAACATTAACCCCGGCCGAGCATATCCCGGCCGTGAGGGCGGCCTCCAGCATATCGGAGGAAATGCGGGTATCCCAGCCCACCACCAGGCTCGCCCCCGGCAGGCCCCGGGAAAGAACATATGCCCCCGCCCGGCCCAGTTTCAGGGCCAGTTCCGGGGTAAGTTCACGGTTGGCCACTCCCCGGACACCGTCGGTACCGAATATTGCTCCCATGGTCAGAATCTCCTTTCATGCTCGACAGAGATCACGTCCAAACACAGTTTATTATACCTGCAGCCACCGGGCAGGTCAATTTTTTACCAGATATCCCGGGCTCATAAAACATAATATGATCCGGGGCGATTTCCGGCCCGCAACCGGCCCCGGTAAAAAATATCCAGGTTTGCCCGTGCTTTTCAGTCCTGTTTTTGCTCCTCCGGTTCCGTGCTTACCGGCGGGTTTTCCGGGAGGGGGGACAGGCGTACCGTAACCTGGACTTCCCGGGGGCGCAGGATTATACCGCTGCCGGGAGCGACCAGGCTGACCCTGCGCACCACGTCCTGGCTGGCCCCATTGATATCCAGGGGAGCGGTGCTGACCCTCTGCACACCTTCCAGTACCGGAGCCGGCGCCAGAACCTGGACTGAACCGGGCTCCACCAGAACCTCCTCCACCCGGTAGCCCTCCGCCGGGGTTCCCCTTACCCGGGGCTCCACCGGCACTTCTCTGGCCGGCAGGGCCAGGATGGGAACAACCACCTTTACCACGGGAGGAAAGGCGCTGACCTCCCCGGGCAGGCCGGTCAGGGTAACCGACCTTTCCACCGCCCCGCTGGCACCCTGCACATTAACACTTGCTGTCACCCGGCCAATGGTTTTGACCAGCCGCTCCGGCCCCTTCAGGTGCACCAGCGGCGGGTCCACCGTGGCGGCCTGGACGCTGTAACCGGCGGCAGGCTGGCCCTTGAAGGTTACCTCCACCGGGACCTCCTTTTCCACTATCCTGTCCGCGTGCACCCGCACCCGCGGCGGCAGGACCCTGAGCACCCGGATGCCGGGCGGGGCATTCACAGTTACCGCCGGCTCGTTTTCCCCCCGGGCAATTCCGGAAAGATCCACCGCCGCCTGGAAGTCACCCGGCGTCAGGGTAACCAGCTGGCTCCGGCTGCCCTGGACCTGAACGCTCACCGTTGACGGCAGGCCGGTAACCTGGAAGCCCTCGGGTATCCCCCGCCCCTGCAGGGGGACATTAAAGGTCCGTTCTTCGACGGGGTTCTGTTCATTGGTTACGTAAACCCACAGGATCAGGGCCATGAGCAGGGAGAGAATTTGCAGGGAGAAATTGCGCCAGTTCAAGCGGGGCAACAGGGAACACCTCCGGGAATCCTACTGTTTGCGGAACCACAGGAAGGCCAGGGAGCGCTCCTTCTGCGGCTGGAGCGCCCCGGCCAGCCGGTCGGCCAGAGCACGCTCGTCCAGGTTTCTGGCCAGCACACCCTCCACGGCCAGGGAAATAATCCCCGTTTCTTCGGAGACAATTACGGCCAGGGCATCCGAAACTTCCGTTATGCCAATTCCCGCCCGGTGGCGGGTACCCAGCCCGGTAGCCACATCGGGGCTTTCAGTCAGGGGCAGCAGGCAGGCTGCCGAAGCTACCCGGTCGCCCCGGATAATTACCGCCCCGTCGTGCAGGGGTGTATTGGGTTCAAAAATATTGAGCAGCAGCTCCGCCGTTACCAGGCCATCAATCTTAATGCCCGTGTCGATGTATTCTTCCAGGCCGGTGGCCCGCTCCAGAACAATGAGGGCCCCGATGCGCTGGCGGGACAGGAGGCTGGCCGCCCGCACCACCTGGCTGATGGTCCGGGAGCGGTCCGCTTCACCCTGGTAGATGAGGGAACTGGTTAAAAACCGGCCCTCCCCCAGCTTTTCCAGGGCCCGGCGCAATTCGGGTTGAAAAACTATGGGCAGGGCGACCACCAGGGCCGTCATGGCCTGCTGCAGCAGCCAGTGAATGGTGTATAAATGCAGCCAGCTGCTCAGGGCCGTGGCCACCAGCAGAACGGCCAGGCCTTTGAGCAGCTGTACCGCCCGGGTACCTTTGATCAGCAGTATTAACCGGTACAAAACAAGGGCCACTATGAGAATATCAATGATACTGGTCAGGTTGAACAAATCCAGGTTCAGGGACTTAAGCTGCTCCAGCAATTTCTGCTCCCCCCGCTCTCCCCGTGTGTGTAATCAAATCCATGAACAAATTATAACCTTTTTATAACTGTAAATAAAGGAGCGCCCCCGAAGATAGAGAGCGCTCGCGTTACTTTTCGTTATTCTTGAGCAACCCGTAGGCAATGCTGTCCGCCAGGGCCTGCCAGCTTGCCTCTATGATGTTGGTAGACACCCCCACGGTGCCCCAGGAACGCTCGCCGTCCCCGGTTTCAATGAGCACCCGCACCACCGCTCCCGTGCCGTCCTTTTCATCCAGCACCCGCACCTTGTAGTCAGTTAGCTGCATGCGCCGGATATCGGGGTAGAAAATTTCCAGCGCTTTACGCAGGGCATTGTCCAGGGCGTTTACCGGGCCGTTACCCTCCGCGGCCGTATGGACCACCTCATCACCCACGGTCATTTTAATGATGGCCTCGGAGTACACCGGGCTGTTTTCTTTTAGTTCAATAATTACCCGCAGGCTTTCCAGTTTGAAGGGAGGCCGGTAGTTATGGTACGCCCGGCGGAGGAGCAGCTCGAAGGAGCCCTCGGCGCCTTCAAACACGTACCCCTGATTTTCCAGTTCTTTAATTTCCTCCAGGAAGCGGCGGGTATCTTCTTTGCTGGCGTCCAGGTTGAAGTTGAGTTCCTTTAATTTGTATAAAAGGTTGGACAGCCCGCTCAACTCGGACACCAGCACACGCCGCCGGTTACCCACCAGCGCCGGATCGATGTGCTCGTAAGTCCGGGGGTCCTTCAGGATAGCGCTGACATGAACCCCGCCCTTATGGGCGAAGGCGCTGGCCCCCACATAAGGCTGGTGGGTATTGGGGTGCAGGTTGGCCAGCTCGCTCACATAGCGGGATAATTCGGTGAGCTGGGCCAGGGAGGACCGGGGAATGGTTTCATACCCGTATTTAAAGGTAAGGTTGGGTATGATGGAACAGAGGTTGGCGTTCCCGCAGCGCTCCCCGTAACCGTTGATGGTTCCCTGTACGTGGGTGACACCGGCCTGCACCGCCGCCAGGGAATTGGCCACGGCCAGCTCACAGTCATTGTGGCAGTGGATGCCCAGGGCGGTGGGAAGTTCATCCCGGACCCTTCTTACGATCGCCGCAATTTCCTCTGGAAGGCTTCCCCCATTGGTGTCACACAGGACCACCCGGTCGGCCCCCCCGCGCACGGCCGCTTTCAGGGTGGCCAGGGCATATTCGGCGTTGGCCTTAAAGCCGTCGAAAAAGTGTTCCGCATCGTAGATAACCATCAGCCCGCGGCTCTTCAGGTAACCCACCGTATCTTCAATCATGGCCAGGTTTTCTTCCAGGGTGGTTCCCAGCGCCCTGGTCACATGCAGGTCCCAGCTTTTCCCAAATATTGTGGCCGTGGAAACACCGGCTGCCAGAAGACACCGGATGTTTGCGTCTTCCTGCACCGGAACGCCGGGCTTGCGGGTGGAGCCAAAGGCGGCAATGCGGGCGCAGGACAGACGGTAGTTTTTGATACGCTGGAAAAAAGCCATATCCTTGGGGTTGGAGCCGGGCCAGCCGCCTTCCACAAAGTGAAAGCCCATTTTATCAAGCCTGAGGGCAATCTTAACCTTATCCTCCGCGGAAAAGGAAACGCCTTCCCCCTGGGAGCCGTCCCGCAGGGTGGTATCGTAAATTTCCACTACCGCCATGGTTTTCTCTCCCCCTTAGACAGGCTCGCCCCTTTCCACCATCCCGGCAATCAGCCGGCCCATTTCCACAGTGGTTACCCGGCATTTACCCGGTTCCATGATATCGGCCGTACGGTAACCCTGATCCAGCACCGCGGCCACCGCCCGCTCAATGGCCAGGGCCGCCTCTTCCTGCCCGAAGGAATGGCGCAGCATCAGGGCGCCGGAGAGGATGGCGGCAATGGGATTGGCCAGCTGCTTGCCGGCAATGTCCGGGGCAGAACCGTGTACCGGCTCATACAGGGCCACACCGTCGCCCAGGCTGGCCGAAGGCAGCATACCCAGGGAACCGGTGAGCTGGGCGGCTTCGTCGCTTAAAATGTCGCCAAAGAGGTTTTCTGTAAGCAGCACATCAAACTGCCTGGGGTTCCGCACCAGCTGCATGGCGCAGTTATCCACCAGCATGTGATTGAGTTCCACGTCGGGGTACTCGCGGGCCAGTTCGGATACCACTTCCCGCCACAGGCGGGAGCTTTCCAGCACGTTGGCCTTATCCACCGAAGTAAGCTTTTTCCTTCTCCTCCGGGCCAGTTCAAAAGCCCGCCTGGCCACACGCTGGATTTCCCCGGTGGTATAAACCAGGGTTTCCACCACCCGCTGGCCGCCGGGAATTTCTTCACGCCTTTTCTCACCGAAGTACAGGCCCCCGGTGAGCTCCCGCACCACCACGATGTCCAGCCCCGCCACCACTTCCGGCTTCAGTGTGGAAGCGTGGGCCAGGGCCGGGAAAACCACGGCCGGCCGCAGGTTGGCGTACACGTTCAGTTCCTTGCGCAGGGGGAGCAGGGCCCCCGCCTCGGGGCGCAGGTGCACCGGCAGGGTGTCCCACCTGGGCCCCCCCACCGCTCCCAGAAGAACCGCATCGCTGGACCGGCACAGGTCCAGGGTGGCCCGGGGCAGGGGGCTGCCCGTGGCGTCGTAAGCTATCCCCCCGATCAGGGCCTCCTGAAAGCAAAATTCAAATCCAAAACGTCTTCCGGCGGCGGCCAGGACCCGGGTAGCCTGCCCCGTCACTTCCGGGCCGATGCCGTCCCCCGGTAAAACTGCAATCCTGTATCTCATCCCTTCAACCTCCGGGCTACGTAGTTGATCAGGCCCCCGGCAGCAATAATTTCCTGCATGAACGGTGGTACCGGTGTGGCCCGGTATTGCTCCCGGCGGGTCAGGTTGGTAATGGTTCCCGATTCCACGTCCACCATTACCTCGTCACCCTCCCGGATTTTTGCCGCCGCTTCCGGGGACTCAAAGATGGGCAGGCCGATGTTGAAGGCGTTGCGGTAAAAAATACGGGCAAAGGAAGCGGCGATCACACAGGAAACACCGGCGGCTTTAATGGCAATGGGAGCGTGTTCCCGGGAACTGCCGCAACCAAAGTTTTTCCCGGCCACAATGATGTCCCCCGGCTGCACCTTCCCGGCAAAAGAAGGATCGGCGTCCTCCATGCAGTGAGCCGCCAGTTCCTGCGGGTCGGAGGTGTTCAGGTAGCGGGCCGGGATAATGGCGTCGGTATCGATATCGTCACCAAACTTCCACGCTTTTCCGCGCAACTGGTTCATCTACAGCACCTCCTGGGGAGCGGCTATCCGCCCCAGAATGGCCGAGGCGGCGGCAACCGCGGGATTACAGAGGTACACTTCGCTCTCCGGGTGGCCCATCCGGCCGACAAAATTGCGGTTGGTGGTGGCCAGGCAGCGCTCCCCGGCAGCCAGGATACCCATGTGACCGCCCAGGCAGGGGCCGCAGGTGGGAGTGCTCACCGCCGCCCCGGCCTCAATAAATATTTCCATCAGGCCTTCCTTTAAAGCGGTGCGGTAAATTTCCTGGGTCCCCGGTATAATAATCAGCCGCACGTCGGGATGTACCTTCTTGCCCTGCAGCACCCGGGCGGCCAGGCGCAGGTCTTCCAGGCGGCCGTTGGTGCATGAACCGATAACCACCTGCTGGATCTCCACGTGCCCCGCCTCGCTCACCGGCCGGACATTGGAGGGCAGGTGGGGGAAGGCTACCTGGGGTTCCAGTTTGCTGACATCAAATTCATAGACCGCGGCGTACCGGGCGTCAGGGTCGCTTTGATAAACCCGGTAGGGCCGTTTGGCCCGCCCCCTGACGTAATTGAGGGTGATTTCATCGGGTGGTACGATGCCGTTTTTGGCCCCGGCCTCCACGGCCATGTTGGCCATGGTCAGCCGCCCATCCATGGATAGGGCCTCGATAGCCGGTCCGGTGAACTCCATGGCCCTGTAGAGGGCACCGTCCACACCGATCTGGCCGATGGTGTAAAGGATTAAATCCTTACCTCCCACCCAGGGCTGGAGTTCACCATAATAAATAAACTTAATTGATTCGGGAACTTTAAGCCACAGCTCGCCCAGGGCCATGGCCGCCGCCAGGTCGGTGCTGCCCACCCCGGTGGCAAAGGCCCCCAGGGCACCGTAGGTACAGGTGTGGGAATCGGCCCCGATCACCACGTCTCCCGGGCCCACCAGCCCTTCTTCCGGCAGAAGGCAGTGCTCGATCCCCATGCGCCCGACCTCATAGTAGTGGGTCAGTTGCTGCTGGCGGGCAAAGTCCCTGAGGATTTTGGCCTGTTCGGCCGATTTAATATCCTTGTTGGGCACGAAGTGGTCGGGTACCAGGACCACCCGCTCCCGGTCAAAAACTTTTTCCACCCCGATGCGCTGGAACTCCCTGATGGCTACCGGAGCGGTTATATCGTTACCCAGGGCCAGGTCCACCCGGACATTGATCAGCTGCCCGGGCTCCACCCGGTCAAGGCCGGCGTGAGCGGCCAGGATTTTTTCCGTGATGGTCATGGGCATATGCCAGGTTCACCTCGTTAAAGTTTTATTCTTTTAACCTCCCCGTCTCCCAGAGAAGCCTGTTGACTGCGTTCACGTAGGCTTTGGCGCTGGCTTCCAGGATGTCCGTGCTGATCCCCCGGCCCAGGTAAGTCTTGCCACCGTTTTCGGTTATTTTCAGGGTAACCTCGCCAATGGCATCCTTGCCGGAGGTGACGGCATTAATCCCCCAGCTCTTGAGCACGCAGGGTATACCGGTAACCTTGTCGACCGCCCGGCAGATGGCGTCCACGGGCCCGTTACCGCAGGCCGCTTCCTCAAAAAGCTCGTCGCCCTTTTTCAACCCGACGGTGGCCGTGGGTACTATGGTCGTGCCCGTGGAAATGTGCAGGTATTCCAGGGTGTAGGTAACCGGTACCGGGCGCAGTTCTTCCTCCACAATGGCCTCCAGGTCAGCATCGGTAATTTCCTTCTTTTTATCGGCCAGAATCTTAAACTGCTGGAAGGCCTTGTTGAGCTCCTCCTCTCCCAGCTCGTAGCCCAGCTCCTGGAGCCTCTGGCGGAAGGCATGCCGCCCCGAGTGCTTGCCCAGAACCAGGTTGCTCTGGCTGATTCCCACCATCTGCGGGTTCATAATCTCATAAGTGGTACGCTCTTTCAGCACCCCGTCCTGGTGAATGCCCGACTCGTGGGCAAAGGCGTTCTTCCCCACCACCGCCTTGTTGGGCTGCACGGGCAGGCCGGTGAGGGTGGAAACCAGGCGGCTGGTGCGGTAAATTTCTTCCGTACGGATGCCGGTCTCGCAGCCGAACTGGTCCCGCCGGGTGTAAAGGGCCATCACCACCTCTTCCAGGGCGGCGTTCCCCGCCCGCTCGCCAATGCCGTTGATGGCTCCCTCCACCTGGCTGGCCCCCGCCATTACCGCCGCCAGGGAATTGGCCACCGCCAGCCCCAGGTCGTCATGGCAGTGCACGCTCAGCACCACCTTTTCTATGCCCCGCACCCGCTGGCGGATTTCGCTTATGAAGCGGGCGAATTCTTCGGGTGTGGCATAACCCACCGTATCCGGGATATTCACCACCGTAGCCCCGGCGGCAATGGCTGCCTCCAGCACCCGGCACAGGAAATCCAGCTCCGACCGGGAGGCGTCCTCGGCAGAAAACTCCACGTCGGAAACATAACTCCTGGCCCGCTTCACCGCCGCCACAGCGGCTTCGAGCACCTGCTCCTCCGTCATGCGCAGCTTGTGGCGCATGTGAATGGGCGAGGTGGCAATAAAGGTGTGGATCCGGGGCTGCTCCGCCTCCCTAACGGCCTCCCAGGCCTGGTCGATATCCTGGAAACTGGCCCGGGCCAGGGCCGCCACGGTCACGCCCCGTACTTCCCGGGCTATGGTTTTCACCGCCTCGTAATCCCCGGGGGAAGTGATGGGAAAGCCGGCTTCAATCACATCCACGCCCAGCCGGGCCAGCTGCCTGGCGATCTGCAGTTTCTCCATCACGTTGAGGCTAACCCCGGGAGATTGCTCTCCATCCCTTAAAGTTGTATCGAAAATATACACTCGCCGGGCCATAAAAGACCTCCTTAAACAAAGTGGAATCAACTTTCAAAGGTTTCGTCAATTCCACACCCGCTGGGAACCATGGGTAGAACTTTTTCCTGTGGACTCACCAGACAGTTGACCAGCACCGGGCCGGGCTCCGCCAGAACCTCGGGGATGACCTGCCGCGCTTCTTCTTCCGTCTGTATGGTGTAGCCTTTAATATCATAAGCCCCGGCCAGGGTGATGAAATCGGGGTGGAATTTGAAATCCACGGCCATGTAACGCCCTTCACAGTAATATTCCTGCAACTGGCGCACCATGCCCAGAGACTGGTTGTTGAGCATAAATATTTTTATGGGCAGGTCCTGTTCCCTTACCGTAGCCAGTTCCTGCATGGTCATCTGGAAACTGCCGTCCCCGGTAACCAGAATGACCTGCTGGCCGGGAAGCCCCAGCTGGGCGCCAACTGCCGCGGGCAGGCCGAAGCCCATGGTACCCAGCCCCCCCGATGATATCAGCCCGCGCGGCCGTTTAAAGCGGTAATACTGGGCCACCCACATCTGGTGCTGGCCCACATCGGTGGCAATGGTAGCCAGGCCCCCGGTATGGCGGTACAGTTCTTCAATGATGTACTGGGGCTTCAAGCCATCCTCACGGCTGTAGCGCAAGGGGAAAAGTTCCCGCAGTTCCCGGATGCGATTCAGCCAGGGAGAACGGTCGGTTTTCTTGAGCAGGGGCAGAAGGGCTTGCAGGACCAGCTTCACGTCCCCCACAATGGGTACATGCACCGGAACGTTCTTCCCGATTTCGGCCGGGTCGATGTCCACATGGATTACCGCCGCATGGGGAGCAAATTTGGCCAGCTTACCCGTCACCCGGTCGTCAAACCTGGCTCCCAGGGCAATGAGCAAATCGCACTCCGTCACGGCCAGGTTGGCATAGCGGGTCCCGTGGAGGCCGAGCATACCCAAAAACAGGGGATGATCTCCGGGGAAGCTGGACAGCCCCATAAAGGTGTTGGTAACCGGGGCAGAAATTAATTCCGCCAGTTCCAGAAGCTCCTCGCTGGCCCCCGAATTAATAATACCGCCACCGGCATATATCACCGGGCGCTGCGACCTGTTGATTAATTCCGCCGCTTCGATAATCTTGTTGTGATGCCCCCGGTAGGTGGGTTTATACCCCCGGAGCCTCACCGTTTCAGGATAATAAAAATCGATCATTTCCCCGGCCACGTCTTTGGGGAGGTCAATGAGTACCGGCCCCGGCCGGCCGGTGGAAGCAATATGAAAGGCGTTCTTGATGATCTGGGGCAGGGCGGCCGGATCTTTAACCAGATAATTATGCTTGGTTATGGGAATGGTGATACCTGTTATATCCACTTCCTGAAAGGCATCGGTGCCCACCTGGCTGGTGGGTACCTGGCCGGTAAAAACCACCAGGGGAACCGAATCCATATAAGCATTGGCTATCCCGGTCACCAGGTTGGTGGCTCCCGGCCCGGAGGTGGCCATGCACACCCCTACCTTCCCCGTAGCCCGCGCATAACCGTCTGCAGCGTGCACGGCGCCCTGCTCGTGGCGAACCAGCACGTGCTTGATGGAGGAATGATAGAGGGCGTCATACACGGGAAGCATGGCCCCTCCGGGGTAGCCGAACACTATATCCACCTTTTCCAGCTCCAGGCAGCGGACGAGGGCCTGGGCAGCGGTAATCTTCAAGGCAACTCCCCCCTTTTTCAGCCGTTTTCCGGGAGTTACCGGGTGAGGCCCACCGGCGGGCCCCACCCCTCTACCCGGCTATCAGCGTTTCTGCAGCCACGGTATCATCTTGCGCAGCTCAGCTCCTACCTTTTCAATGGGGTGCTCGGCTTCCCGGCGGCGCATGGCGCTGAACATGGGCCGGTTGGCCTGGTTTTCCAGAATCCACTGCTTGGCAAACTGGCCGCTCTGGATTTCCTGCAGCACCCGTTTCATTTCCCGGCGGGTTTCTTCATTAATTATGCGCTTGCCCACCATATAATCACCGTACTCGGCGGTATTGCTGACGGAATAGCGCATCCAGCTCAGGCCGCCCTCGTAAATCAGGTCCACAATCAGCTTCAGCTCGTGCAGGCATTCAAAATAGGCCATTTCCGGAGCGTACCCGGCCTCCACCAGGGTATCGAAGCCGGCCTTGATCAGCTCGCTGACTCCACCGCACAGCACCGCCTGCTCCCCGAAGAGGTCAGTTTCCGTCTCTTCCCGGAACGTGGTCTCAAAAACGCCGGCCCTGGTCCCGCCGATCCCCTTGGCATAGGCCAGAGCCATTTCCCGGGCGCGGCCACTGGCGTTCTGGTGTACCGCCACCAGGCAGGGTACACCCTTGCCTTCCGTATACATGCGGCGTACGATGTGTCCCGGCCCCTTGGGAGCCACCATAATGACGTCTACTTCCTCCGGTGGCACAATCTGCCCGTAGTGAATGTTAAAGCCATGGGAGAACATGAGGGTTTTGCCCGCGGTCATGTGGGGGGCGATGTCTTCCCGGTACAGGCGGGGCTGCACCTCATCGGGTACCAGCACCTGGATAATATCCGCCCGGGCAGCCGCTTCACCGGGGGTATAAACCTCAAAACCATCGGCCCTGGCCTTCTCCCTGCTCCGGCTGGTTTCGGGCAGGCCGATAATTACGTTCAATCCGCTGTCCCGCAGGTTCTGTGCCTGGGCGTGTCCCTGACTGCCGTAACCGAGAACGGCAATGGTTTTCCCCTGCAACACACTGAGATCGGCATCGTTATCGTAATAAACCTTGACCATCGTTCAGTCATCCTCCCTTGAACCGTTGGAATTGACATTGGTATAGCGGGAACCCCGCAGCATGGCAATTTTGCCCGTACGCACCAGTTCTTTAATCCCGTAGGGCTTGAGGGATTCTTCAAAGGCCTTGATCTTGCCCTCATTGCCGGTGCACTCCAGGATCATGGTACGCCGCCCCAGATCCACAATCCGGGCCCGGAAAATATCGGCAATTTGCATTATTTCTCCTCTCTTTTCCGGCTCGGCATTCACCTTGATGAGCACCAGCTCCCGGTCTACGTATTCGTCGGCGGTTATGTCGCTGATCTTGATTACATCGATTAGCTTGTGCAGTTGCTTGGTTACCTGCTCCAGCACCCGGTCATCCCCCTCCACCACTATGGTCATGCGGGAGATGGCCGGGTTATCGGTACGGCCCACCGCCAGGCTATCGATATTGTACCCCCGCCGGCTGAACAGGCCGGCCACCCGGGCCAGGACCCCGGGATTATTTTCTACCAGCACCGCCAGGGTGTGTCGCATAATACCACCTCCCCGGTCTAGCCTAACATACGGTCCAGGGATTCACCCGGAGGAACGAAGGGCAGGACATTTTCTTCCCTCTCGATGACGAAGTCGATGAGCACGGGCTTGGATGTGGCCAGGGCCTGCTCCAGGGCCGGCCTTACGTCGGCGGGTTTCTCCACCCGGATACCCTCCGCGCCGTAGGCCTCGGCCAGCTTGACGAAATCCGGGTTGACCAGCTCGCTGTAGGAATAACGCCGGTTGTAAAAGAGCTCCTGCCACTGGCGGACCATACCCAGGTAACCGTTGTCCAGGATGGCCACTTTTACCGGCAGGTCGTAGTTCACCGCCGTGGCCAGCTCCTGAATGTTCATCTGGATGCTGCCGTCGCCGGCAATATCAAAAACGGTCTCGCCGGGGCAGGCCACCTGCACGCCGATGGCCGCAGGCAACCCGAAGCCCATGGTACCCAGCCCGCCGGAAGAAATAAAGGTCCGGGGACGGGTATAAGTGTAATAATGGGCCGCCCACATCTGGTGCTGGCCCACCTCGGTAGTAATTCTGGCCTGGCCTTTGGTCACCCGGTAAATCTCCCGGATAACCTGCTGAGGCTTGAGGCGGCCGTTTTCCTCATAGGTAATGGGATATTCCTTTTTCCAGGTCTGGATCTTTTCCTGCCACGCCCCCGGCAGCTTGGCTTCCAGGCGCTCGATAAGGGCGGTAAGAACCCGCTTGACATCCCCCACCAGAGGAATGTCTACCCTTACATTCTTCCCTATTTCTGCCGGATCAATGTCAATATGCATGATCCTGGCCTGGGAAGCAAAACTCTCCAGCTTGCCGGTAACCCGGTCGTCAAAGCGCACGCCTACCGCAATCAGCAGGTCGCATTCACAGACGGCAAAGTTGGCGTACTTGCTGCCGTGCATGCCCAGCATCCCCAGGGCCAGGGGATGATCCCCGGGGAATCCGCCCAGCCCCATCAGGGTGGTGGCCACCGGGGCCAGGATCAGCTCGGCAAAACGGCGTAATTCCCGGTGGGCACCGGAGTAAACCACACCGCCCCCGGCATAAATCACCGGCCGTTCGGCCCGGGCTATGGCCTCGGCTGCCCGGTTGAGCTGCTCCGCGGATGGTTCCAGTACGGGACGGTAGCCGGGCAGGTTCACCGGGCCGGGGTCCTCGTACTCAATCTCGGCACTGGAAACGTCTTTAGGTATGTCAACCAGTACCGGTCCGGGCCGGCCGGTGGTGGCAATATGAAAGGCTTCCCGGATAACCCGGGCCAGGTCACGCACATCTTTCACCAGGTAATTGTGCTTGGTAATGGGCAGGGTGATGCCCGTTATATCTGCTTCCTGGAAGGAATCCTTACCCAGCTGGGAGGTAACCACCTGCCCGGTAAAGGCTACCAGGGGCACGGAATCCATGTAGGCATTGGCAATGCCTGTAACCAGGTTGGTGGCCCCGGGGCCGGAGGTGGCCAGGCACACCCCCGGCCGGCCCGAAGCCCGGGCATAGCCGTCCGCAGCATGGGCGGCACCCTGCTCGTGCCTGGTCAAAATATGCCGTATATCCGCATCGTAAAGGGCGTCGTAGATGGGCAGCACCGCACCCCCGGGATAACCGAAGATGGTATCAACGCCCTGTTCCCGCAAACAGTCCACCAGAATTTGCGCCCCGGATTTTTTCATGCCCCTCACCTCCACCTACTCAAAAACTGCTCCCCTGCTGGCCGAACTCACCTGCCGGGCATAGCGGGCCAGGTAACCCCTGGTCGCCCGGGGGGCAGGGGGAGTCCACCGGGCCAGCCGGTCTTTTATTTCTTCAGGGCTCAGTTCCACGTCCAGGCGGTAATTGGGTATATCAATCCGGATCATATCTCCATCCCTGACCACGGCCAGGGGGCCGCCTTCCGCCGCTTCAGGCGAAATATGGCCGATGGAAGCACCCCTGGTGGCACCGGAAAAACGTCCATCGGTCAACAGGGCCACATCCTTATCCAGCCCCATCCCGGCCACCGCCGCCGTGGGGGTGAGCATTTCCCGCATACCCGGGCCTCCCCGGGGACCTTCATAACGGATGACAATGACATCTCCTTTGTTGATTCTGCCGCCCAGGATGGCCTCCACGGCTTCCTCCTCGGAATCAAATACCCGGGCCGGCCCGCGGTGGACCATCATTTCCGGGGCCACCCCGGCCTTCTTGACCACCGCCCCGCCGGGAGCCAGGTTACCCCGCAGGATGGCTATCCCACCGGTGGGGCTATAAGGATCTTCCACATCCCGGATTACCTCCGCCCTGGTCACCCGGCGGTCCCGGATCAGCTCGCCCACGGTCTGCCCGGAAACCGTCGGCAGATCCAGGTGGAGCAGGTCCTTTCTGGCCAGCTGGGCCATTACCGCCGGGATACCACCGGCCTCATGGAGATCCTGGATGAAATATGGTCCCATGGGGCTGAGTTTACATAAATTGGGTGTGCGGGCACTGATCTCATTAATTTTCTCCAGGTCTATTTCCACCCCGGCTTCCCGGGCAATGGCCGGCAGGTGCAGCACCGTGTTGGTGGAGCAGCCCAGGGCCATATCCACCGCCAGGGCGTTTTCAAAGGCCTTTGGTGTGAGAATGGCCGAGGGGCGTATATCTTCCTTCACCATTTCCACAATGCGCATACCCGTCAGCTTGGCCAGCCTCCGGCGGGCTGCCGAAACGGCGGGAATGGTGCCGTTGCCGGGCAGGGCCATACCGATGGCCTCGGTAAGGCAATTCATGGAGTTGGCGGTGAACATACCGGCACAGGAACCGCAACCCGGGCAGGCAGCTTCTTCCAGTGCGGCCAGTTCCTCTTCCGTAATCCGTCCCGCCCGCACGGCCCCCACGGCCTCGAACATGTTGCTCAGGGATAAATCCCGCCCCTGGTAGCGGCCGGCCAGCATGGGTCCCCCGCTGATCACAATGGCCGGAATGTCCAGGCGGGCAGCAGCCATGAGCATACCCGGCACAACTTTATCGCAGGCCGTGACCAGCACCAGGCCGTCAAACTGGTGGGCCTGAACCATGACCTCTATGGAATCGGCTATTAATTCGCGGCTGGCCAGGGAATACTTCATGCCGCTGTGGTTCATGGCAATACCGTCACAGACCGCAATACAGGGAAATTCCACCGGCGTACCTCCGGCCATGCGCACACCGGCCTTGACCGCGGCGGTGATCTCATTGAGATGAATGTGCCCCGGCACAATCTCATTAAAGGAATTCACCACCCCGATCATCGGCCGTTCCAGTTCCTGGTCCACCAGGCCCAGGGCCTTTAAAAGGGAACGGTGCGGGGCCTTTTCCAGACCTTTCTTTATAGCATCACTGCGCACGGTCAGGTCCTCCTTGCTCAAGTTTAGAAGAAGTTCATTCCTCTGCCGGAAATCAGCAGGCGCAGCTCATGCCGCTCCCGTCTTCCCGGAAAATCACCGGCCCGTCAACTTTGGTCAGCTCCCGGTAAGCGCGGATCAGCTCCCGGGTTATTTTCCCGGGGCGGCCATCGCCAATTATCCGCCCGTCCAGCTTAACCGCCGGGATGACCTCCGCCGCCGTGCCGGTGAGGAAACACTCGTCGGCGGTATATATATCATGCCTGGTAAACAGCTTTTCCTCCACCTGAATACCCTTCTGCCGGGCAATTTCCATCACCGTGTTGCGGGTAATTCCCTCCAGAATACCCACATGGGGTGGCGGGGTAATGAGCATGCCGTTTTTAACGATGAATATGTTATCCCCGGTGGCTTCGGCCACATAACCCTCCTGGTTGAGCATAACGGCTTCGGGCGCGCCCACCAGGTTGGCTTCCATCTTGGCATAAATGTTGTTCAGGTAGTTTAAAGATTTGACCCGCGGATTGCAGGCCTCGGGCAGGTTCCGGCGCGTGGCCACGGTAACCAGCTCCAGCCCCTTTTCATAAAGCTCGTCCGGATAAAGCTGGATGGACGCGGCAATACAGAAAATGGTCGGCCGGGAACACTTGCGGGGATCCAGCCCCAGGTCTCCCGGACCCCGGGTAACCACCAGGCGAATGTAGGCATCCCGCAACCCGTTGCGGCGGCAGGTTTCCAGCACCACTTCTTCCATTTCCGCCATGGTCATGGGAATCTCGAGGCCTATGCTACGGGCCGATTCGTAAAGGCGCACTATATGCTCCTTCAGCTTGAAAACCCGGTTGTGATAGGCCCGGATACCTTCAAAAACGCCGTCTCCATACAGGAGACCGTGGTCAAAAACAGAAACCACCGCCTGCTCCTCCGGCACAAACTCGCCGTTAAGATAAATAATCAGCCCCATTTAAGCAACACCCCTTTTATTCTGGTAATTTCATTTTTTCGTCCATTTTTAACAGCCATCTCCCGAACGGGGAGGGTAATACACAAGAGGAAGCAAACCCGGCTCCCGCATATACCAGTAAAAAAGAAGACCCCGAACGAAAATTCCATAGAGTGGAACCTCTCCGCTCGGGTCTTTTATACCCACGGTGTAACTGCCGCCAGCCCGCGGCAGCCTGTACCGCTCGGACCAGTCCCCCGCCCGCTGGCGGGGCGGAACCCTAGGTACACTTCCCTCCGTATAACCCCTATGTTTTTGTTTTTACGGGAGATATAAAAAAACCTCCCTTCCCTGCAGCCCGATAAAAACTGCCAGGGACGAGAGGAAATCCTCGCGCGGTACCACCCTGCTTGCCCTTGCCTCACGGCAAAGACCTCTTATGTGTCCCACCAGGACACGGCTTTGGTAACGGGTGACCAACCCGGCCCGGCTTAATCGGCGTCAACACGGCGGGACGCCTTTCAGCTGGCGACTCCGGGGCGATCCTTTCACCTGCTCCGGCACCGGTTCGCAGCTACCCCGGCTCTCTGCAGCCCGCAAGACAGGTTACTTGCTCCCCTTCATAGTCATTACCTGTAAACTTGTATTCCAGTATACAGTTTGCGGATTGAGGTGTCAAGCGGTTTTTCTTAATTAATTCTTTAGTTTTTTGTTATATCTGTCATTATATCATATTTCCCGCGAAATTTCGCCGGGCAGTTTCCGGCTGGCACCGGGCAGGATAATGTAGTATCATATACCTGCTGGTTTGAAATATACCGGGCAGGTGGTTTTGAGTTGCCCCCAATTAAACTTGTTGCCTTTGACATGGATGGAACCCTGACAACTGTGCGCAGTTCCTGGGAATATGTACACCGGCGCCTGGGCCTGTGGGATAACCGGGCCATTTTTTACCAGGCGGAATTCTGGGCGGGAAAAATTAATTATGCGGAGTTCTGCCGGCGGGATGCCGCCCTGTGGCGGGGCATTCCCCGGGAGCGCCTGGAAAGGGTGATTGCAGAAATTCCCCTGCGCCCGCTGGCCCGGGAGCTCATTAAAGCTTTAAAAAAGCAACAGGTGAAAGTGGCCCTCATTTCCTCGGGGCTTGACCTGCTGGCCGCACGCCTGGCAGAAGAACTGGGATTTGATTATTATGCCGCCAACGGGCTGGCCGCCAGGGATGGTGTTTTAACGGGCGAGCCCATTGTGAGAGTGTCGGCCGATGAGCCGGGCAAGCTCAAACGGGACCACCTGCGCCAGCTACTGGAAAATTATGGCCTGCGGCAGACAAATGTAGCCGCCGTGGGTGATAGCCCCGGCGACATCGACATGTTCCAGGAAGCCTCCCTGGCCGTTCTCCTGACGGGAGATCTGCAGGAAGCCGCGCTCATAAAAGCTAAAGTCCCGCACTTGTGTGTAGTGCGGGACCTTGGTGAACTGTTTAATTTATTACCGGGCGTAATTTAAACGGGTTCATATATTATCCGGACCGGCGGCCATCCCCCGTTACTGATACCCAGGCAGGCCATCAGCGGCCCAGCCTTTCCCTGGCCCGGGAGATGGCCTGCCGAACCGACTCCGGCGCCGGCCCCCCCAGCACCCGCCGGGCGGCCACGCACTGCCCGATGTCAATTGCCCGGTAAACATCTTCTTCGACAACGGGAGCGAACTGCTTGAATTCCTCCAGGGATAGTTCTTCCAGGGACTTGCCTTCGGACAGGCAGTAATAAACCAGCCTGCCCACCTGTTCATGGGCTTCCCGGAAGGGTACGCCTTTTTTCACCAGGTAGTCCGCCAGGTCGGTGGCGTTGGTGAAGCCTCCCCGCGCCGCCCGGGCCATATTTTCCGGGCGCACCTTCAAGCTGGCCACCATGGGCGTAAACACCCGCAAGCACTTCTTGACCGTGTCCACCACATCAAAAAGGGCTTCCTTATCTTCCTGCATGTCCTTGTTGTAGGCCAGGGGCAGCCCCTTGAGCATGGTCAATAGGGCCATCAAGTCGCCAAAAACCCGACCCGACTTGCCCCGGATCAGTTCGGCCACATCGGGGTTCTTTTTCTGGGGCATCATGCTGCTGCCGGTGCTGTAAGCATCATCCAGCTCCACAAAGGCAAACTCCGCCGAAGACCAGAGGACAATTTCCTCACAAAAGCGGCTCAGATGGACCATAATCAGGGCCGCGGCGGCGGCAAACTCCACCACAAAGTCCCGGTCGCTGACGGCGTCCAGGCTGTTTTCAGCCACGGCGGCAAAGCCCAGTTCCGCGGCCACGCGGGACGGGTCTATGGGGAAAGTGGTCCCGGCCAGGGCTCCCGCACCCAGGGGCAGGACGTCCGTACGCCGCCGGCAGTCACGCAGCCTGCCCATGTCCCGCTCGAACATCTGTACATACGCCATTAAATGATGGGCCAGGGTAATGGGCTGGGCCCGCTGCAGGTGAGTGTAGCCGGGCATTACCGTTTCCAGGTGTTTTTCGGCCAGATCCAGCAGGGTTTCCACGAGCTGTCTTAGCAGATCAATTATGGCCCCAATCTCGTCCCTGAGGTACATGCGCACGTCCAGGGCTACCTGGTCATTGCGGCTGCGGGCGGTGTGGAGCTTTTTACCCACCGGGCCAATGCGCCGGGTAAGCAGCTGCTCTATATTCATGTGAATGTCCTCGGCAGCCACCGAAAACTGCACGCGGCCTTCTTCAATATCAGCCAGGATTTCTTCCAGCCCCCTGATAATTGCCTCCGCTTCTTCCGGAGCTATAATCCCCTGCCGGGCCAGCATACGGGCGTGGGCCATGCTGCCCAGTATGTCATAGCGGTACAACCGCTGATCAAAGGAAATGGAAGAATGAAAGTCGTCCACCAGGTGGTCCGTATCCTTTTGGAAGCGTCCTCCCCACAGCTTGGTCACTGCAAACACTCCTTACGGTAAGATTACTCCCGGCTGCACCTCCCGGTTGCAGCAATCCTGTTGATTTTAGCACCCCATCCGGGTACCATGCAAGCCGGAACAGGCCGGACGGGCACTCCGGCGGCGGCAAAAAGGATAAAGCGGGTGCACCCCTTCCCGTTTCCTGAAATAAAAAACCCGCCCACCCATATACTTAACCGGGCTGGCGGGTTTAATCCTGGTGCGCCTGGCAGGAATCGAAC
>Ga0247720_100133_pt1 | contig 35651 bp, 32 predicted proteins | sample MSEWel2015_12_15_FD_189078 | JGI IMG/M metagenome (GOLD analysis project Ga0247720, IMG submission 189078) | Subsurface sediment microbial communities from gas well in West Virginia, United States - MSEEL Well Study Marcellus 3H_2015_12_15 | ecosystem: Environmental > Terrestrial > Deep... | reverse complement strand
CCCCCAATGCCCGCCCGCTATCCTCCGGAGAGCTTCAGCGGGAGCTGCAACAGTTGCAGGTGCAGGCGGTCGATGCCGGTGACGCTGTGGCACCGCTGAAGGAGCGGGTTGTCGAGCGGGTCAAGGGAGGAGGTGACAACCGGCTGGATGAGGAACAGCAGGGCACGCTGGATGTTGTCGACCGGTTTTTCCGCTCGGTGGTGGAAAGCCCCAGGCTCAGTGACTATGCCCAGCAGCGTATGCGACAGCTGGAGGTGCCGGTACTCAAGGTGGTCATGCGGGATCCGGCGTTTTTTGACGATCAGGACAGCCCCGTGCGGGGTGTCATGAACCGCCTCGCCCAGTTGGGCGTCAAGGGCGGCAGGATCAACCCTGTGGTCCAGCGTCGGGTGGATGAACTTGTTCACCGTATTACCACCGATTTCGAGCAGGACACCGGCGTGTTCGAGCAGACCGTTCAGGAGCTCGATACCCTGATCGACCGTCAGAACCTGGTGTACCGCAGGAACGTTGAGCGGGTGACGGCGGCGGCTGAGGGAGCCCAGAAGGTGGCCGAGTCGAAAAAGGCGGTGGCCGATGTGCTGGATCAGAAACTGGGCGGGCGCAAGGTGCCCAAAGCCGTGCTCAGTCTGTTGGATGGCGGCTGGCGGGACCTGCTCTCGCTGACCTGGATCCGTCAGGGGCCGGACAGCCAGCTCTGGCAGGATTATCTGGCGGTGATTGATTCCCTGCTGTCTTTCGCCGACGACCCTGACAGCTCGGTCAACCTGCCGGAATTGCTGCGGGTCATCCAGGATGGCCTGGCCTCCATTTCCAGCAACCACATGCCGTCCTCGCAAATCCGTGACGAGCTCAAGCAGTTCCTGGTCCGCAGCCCCGACAAACCGCCCGAACTGGTGGAAATTCCGCCGGCAAAAGCGGATCCGGCGGATACCAAAAAACTGTCTGACCGCGAACAGCGCAGTCTGCAGCGCTGGATCAACCGTGCCCAGCAACTGCGCACCGGCGACTGGCTCCGGGATCAGGAAAAGCCGGACGAACCCCAGTATATCCGGCTGGTCTGGATTGCCCGCGGCTTCAGCCGCTTTGTCTTTGTGAATCATCAGGGCATGCGGGTGGTGGAACTGGAGCTCGAGGCGCTGGCCCGGCACATGCGTAAGGGGATCATTGTCCCCGACAGCCAGTATGAGCGGCCATTGGTGGATGAAAGCATCGACCGGATGGTTCGCAAGGTTTATGACCAGCTGTCCTGGGCGTCGACCCACGATGAACTGACAGGACTTCTGGGGCGCCGTGAATTCGAGCGTATGCTGGATCAGCAACTGGCCCGGCGGGAGGATGAACGCTCCCTGGTGCGTTTGGATCTTCGACGTTTTCGCCTCCTGAATGATACCGCTGGCTACCAGGCCGGTGATGAAACCCTCAAAAAGGTCGCCGACATTCTGCGCAGCCATGTTGGCGACGGCATGCCCGTGGCCCGGCTGGCCGGCAACGAATTTGCCATGCTGGTGCCGTCCGAGAGTGCTGTCGATGCGGCGCAGGATCTGGTCCGGGCAATCGAGGCGGCCGAGTTTGCGTTTGGTGGTCGCTCTTACCGCCTCTCTGCCAGTGCCGGCGTGGTCGCCACCCTGCCCGCGCTGGTCAGCGCCGAGCGCTGGCTGCGGGCATCAGAGCAGGCATTGGCCGCTTCCCGGCAGCAGGGGCATGGCAAGGTGTCGGAATATACCCTGGGGGCCGAGGATCAGGCCCGGCAGGAGCAAATTGCCGCCAAGGTCGCCAGTCTCAGTAATCTGAACGAAGAGCGCATGCTGTTGCGGTGCCAGAAAATCATTCCCCTGCACGCCAGTGCCGCCATGACAGCCCAGTACGAAGTGCTGATCAGCATGTACGATGACGACGGCCAGCTGATTACCGGCCGGGACTTTGTCCGCATGGCCGAGCGCTATGATCGCATGCAGGCGGTTGACCGCTGGGTGGTCGGGCAGATGCTGGACTGGCTCAGGGACCAGGCACCCGACCCGAGACATTTTGGCGGTGTGTGCATCAACCTGTCCGGGTACTCGATGAATGACCAGTCGCTGCTGGAATTCATCTATGAAAAGCTGAGCGAGAAAGATGCGCCCATTGAGCGGCTCTGGTTCGAGCTTACCGAAGCTTCCGCCATTAACGACGTTCAGTCGGTGGCGGATTTCATTGTCGAGATGAAAGAGCTCGGCTGCCGGTTCTGTCTGGGCAACTTTGGCAGTGGTCCCAGCTCGTTCGAGTTCATGCGCTCGTTGCCGGTGGATCTGATCAAGATTGACAGTGCGTTCACCGGCCAGCTGTTAACCAGTGAGACCGATCGGGCGATGGTCCGCTCCATGGTGGACATGGCCCATTACATGAACCGGGAAGTGATTGCTTCCCAGGTTGAGTCCCGGGATGTTCTCGACATGCTCCGGCAGCTGGGTGTCGACTACGCCCAGGGCTTCGTGATCGAGAAACCCCGGTTACTCGACAGCCTCACCTGATTCCGGCAGTCTGCCCCTATGTCAAAACGCCATCCGATTATCGCGGTCACCGGTTCATCCGGCGCAGGAACCACCACCACCGGCCAGATTTTCAGCCGGATGTTTGCCAGTGAGGGCCTCAATGCCGCTATGGTCAGCGGTGACAGCTTCCATCGTTATAATCGTGAGCAAATGGCAAGGCTGGCCGCCAAAGGCCAGTTCGGTGAGCGCAACCACTTTGCGCTGGCGGCCAATCATATCGACAAGCTCGAAGCGCTTTTCTACGATTACGGTCACACCGGCAATGGCCGGTATCGGCAATATGTCCACGATGAGGATCGTAAGCTGGTGGAGGCCGGACACAAACCCGGAACCTTCACGCCCTGGGGGCCGTTACCCGCGGATACGGATCTGCTGTTCTATGAAGGCCTGCACGGCGGCGTGGTCAGCGACACCTGCAACATTGCCCAGTATGTGGATCTGCTGATCGGTGTGGTGCCGATTGTGAACCTGGAATGGATCCAGAAGATCCACCGGGATACCCACAAGCGGGGGTACAGTCAGGAAGCGGTGGTGGAAACCATCATCAACCGCATGGATGATTATGTTCACGATATCGTGCCCCAGTTTTCCCACACCCACATCAATTTCCAGCGCATTCCTCTGGTAGACACCTCCAATCCCTTTGTCGTCCGGGAGGTTCCCACCGAGGATGAGAGCATGCTGGTGATCCGTTTCCGGGACCAGTCGGAAGTGGACTTTCCCTACCTGCTGCAGGTGATTTCCGGCAGCAGCCTGTCACGGCACGATACCCTGGTGATTCCGGGCACCAAAATGCCGCTGGCCATGGATCTGATCGTCAGGCCCATGGTGCAGCGGCTGATGGCGAGAAAGCCGTTCGCCTGATTGATCAGGCGGTCAGTCTTCCGTCCCGGTAATCCCGGAGCGTCTGCTCAATCTCTTCCCGGGTGTTCATCACGAACGGACCGTACTGGACCACCGGTTCGCCGATAGGCTTGCCAGCGATCAGAAGCAGGCGCGCCCCGGATCCTCCGGCCTTGAGGGCGATCTGCCCGCCGTCCCCCAGAACGCTGGCGGCACTGCGCTGCAGAGCGGTCTCACCAAGGCTGGCGTCCCCCTGGTACAGGTACAGCATGCCGTTATGCGTGTCCGGAACCGGCAGGGCCAGGCTGCCACCGGGTGCCAGGTGAATGTCCGCGTAGATCGGCTGGGTCGTACGGTCCGGCACCGCGCCCTGGTGGGGCTGGCCATCGATCTCCACTGAGCCGGCGATGAGCTTCACCTTGCCGCCTTCGAAGGTGATCTCCGGGATCTCTTCGGGCTGGATATCCCGATAGCCGGCTTCCGTCATTTTCTCGGCCGCCGGCAGGTTCAGCCAGAGCTGGAAACCACGCATGACGCCCTCTTCCTGCTGGGGCATCTCCGAATGAATGATACCCCTGCCGGCGGTCATCCATTGCACGCCACCGTTGCGCAGGTCACCCCGGTTCCCGAGATGGTCCTCATGGAGCATGTGGCCCTCGATCATGTAGGTCACGGTTTCAAAACCCCGATGAGGGTGTGACGGGAAGCCGGCAATATAGTCGGCGGCGTCGGCGGAGCCAAACTCGTCCAGCATCAGGAACGGATCCAGGCGGATGTTCTGTTGCTGGCCGATGGAACGCTTGATGCGCACGCCGGCGCCGTCGGACGTTTCCAGGGCTGGAATAATCTTTTTCAGGGAGCGCAGGGTCATGGTGTCCTCCTCTCGTTGGCTCTTGAACCTATTTAACCGGGATCGGAGGAGCGAATAAAACGCAGAAATCTGGCGGGTGACATCAAAAAAACTGAAGGAACGGTGGCGCCCGGTTCAGGGCGCCCAGGTTGCACACTTATTCCACGTTTCGTGAGTAGAAAATCTCCAGCATTTCCCGGCGCAGGCGATTCTCGATGGACTGCGCCTCCTTCGGCTCGAGATCGCTGGCATTGACTCCGAACACGTAGTTGTCGAGGTTGAAATTCTTCAGCATCATCTTGGTGTGGAACAGGTTTTCCTGATACACGTTCACATCGATCATCTGATACGCATTCTGGGTATCCTCGGTCAGGTAGTTCTGGATCGAGTTGATGTCGTGGTCGATGTAATGCTTGGTGCCGTCCACATCGCGGGTAAAGCCGCGCACCCGGTAGTCCACGGTGACCACATCGGAGTCGAAGCTGTGGATCAGGTAATTCAGCACTTTCAGCGGTGAAATCAGGCCGCAGGTGGACACGTCGATGTCAGCCCGGAAGGTGCTCACGCCGTCGTGGGGGTGACTTTCCGGATAGGTGTGGACGGTGACGTGGCTCTTGTCCAGGTGCGCCACGATGGTATCGGGCAGAGGGCCCGGCGACTCTTCGTTATCCGGTTCCTCTCCATTGGTCAGCTCATGCTCGGCGATCAGCATGGTGACTGACGCGCCGTGTGGCTCGTAGTCCTGGCGTGCAATGTTGAGGACGTTGGCACCCACGATCTTGACGACGTCTGTCAGGATCTGGGTCAGGCGTTCGGCATTGTACATCTCATCAATGTAATCAATGTACGCCTCACGCTGTTCTTCGGTCTGCGCGTAACAGATGTCGTAAATATTGAAGCTCAGGGATTTGGTCAGGTTGTTAAAACCATGCAGCTGGAGTTTGGATTCCATGCTCAGCCCCTCCGGATCGTGGAGATGAATGACTGCAGAGCTGCATTGCTGCGCTCTGCCGAGGCCGCCACCGACTACTGACCGGGTTGTTCACCTTTTGCGCAGACCGGCGGAGAGGGTGCGTATTATGCACACCGCCAGTGACGTTGAATAGTATTGGCAATGACATTTTAGCATTGATGATCGGGACTGCATCCGCGTGCCGGAGAAGGGCCCATGCCGGGCCATAGTGCCGGCCGCCGTCGCCTTGTTTTGCCAGCTTATTCGGCGTCGCGGATTTCGTAGCTGTGACTGATCTCAGCACCGGCTTTTTCCAGCATGATCGACGCCGAGCAGTACTTCTCGGCGGACAGGCTGACCGCCCGCTTTACCAGGTTTTCCTTCAGGTTGTTGCCGGTCACTACAAAATGCAGGTGAATCCGGGTGAACACCGCAGGCACTGTGTCGGCGCGGTCGGCTTCAAGTTCGGCATGGCAGGCGGTTACATCCTGCCGGCTCTTGGCGAGAATGCTCATGACATCAAAGGAGGAGCAGCCACCGAGCCCCATCAGCAGCATCTCCATGGGGCGCGGGCCCAGGTTTTCACCACCGTGTTCGGGCGGTCCATCAAGCTGAACACTGTGGCCACTGCCACTGGTGACTCTGAAACTGGCGTTGCCGGTCCAGTCGACGGTTGCTTTCATGGGATGCTTCTCCGTTGTAATGGCTGTTGGCCTTGGCCAGACAGGGCCCTGATACCAATGATGTGAAGCCGGATGCTAGCACAACCAGGGAGCCGGGGCAGCGGCCATAACCGCGCCGGATACATGTTGTATACTCTTTCCGGTTGCCCGCAACAGGCCTTCTTGTTATAAGTTGCGGGGTTTTGCAAGAAAAAAGAACGAACCCGCATGGAAAGCCGGGTGCATAACAAACATTGGGATCCCGCCAGTATTTTAGGAGGCACGACTCGCATTATGGCCACTATCGTCAAGCCGGTTGAGCAGAAAACCAAGCATCTGGATTACTTCCTGTCACAGTGCCATCGCCGGCGCTATCCAGCCAAGAGCACGATCATTTACGCCGGGGATAAAAGTGATTCCCTGTTCTACATCGTCAAGGGCTCGGTCACCGTCATTATTGAGGACGATGACGGCCGCGAGATGATCATGGCTTACCTGAACGCCGGTGATTTTTTCGGGGAGATGGGGCTGTTCGACAACATGGATTCCCGCAGTGCCTGGGTGAAGGCGAAGACCGAATGCGAAGTGGCGGAAATCAGCTACACCAAGTTCCGGGAAATAGCTCAACAGGACCCCAGGGTGCTGTATTTCATCGGCGAGCAGATGGCCTCCCGTCTGCGCCAGACCACCCGCAAGGTGGGTGACCTGGCGTTCCTTGATGTTACCGGCCGTGTTGCCCGCACCCTGCTCGACCTGTGCAAGGAGCCGGATGCCATGACCCACCCGGACGGCATGCAGATCAAGATCACCCGTCAGGAAATCGGCCGCATCGTTGGCTGTTCCCGGGAGATGGTTGGCCGGGTTCTGAAGACTCTGGAGGACCAGGGGCTGGTTCGGGTCAAGGGCAAGACCATGGTGGTCTACGGCACCCGCTGAGCCAAACCGGTTACTCCACCAGGGCCACGGATTTTATCTGCATCCACACCCGCGTGCCCGGTTCAATGCCAAGCTGGGCAACAGCGCGGCTGGTCAGTCTCGAGAGCAGGGCGGTCGGGCCGGCGAGCAGCCGCACCAGGCTGATGCCCGGCACCACCTCGGGATCGATCTGGTCAATGATTGCCGGGACCAGGTTCTGGGTGCTCTGATCGGCGTGTTCGGTCAGAGCGAGGCTGATATCCCGGGCCAGAACCTGCACCCGAACCCGGTCTCCCGGTTTTAACCTGTCGTTCCGGCGCAGCCAGAGGCGGCCTCCCTCGAAGCTGAACAGCGCCAGATGCCATTGCTCGTCCAGAGCGATGACCTGGCCCTCCAGCAGAACGCCGGCATCGTCCTCCAGACGGAACGGATTGTCGGTGCCGGCCAGGGTTTCCCGCAAGGGGCCCTGTGCCACCACCCGCCCCGCCTCCATCATCACGATATGATCCGCCAGGCGGGCAACCTCGGCCGTAGAGTGGGAGACGTAGACAATCGGAATGGCCAGGGTGTCCCGAAGCCGTTCCAGATAGGGGAGGATGTCCTGCTTGCTGGCCAGGTCCAGGGCTGACAAAGGCTCATCCATCAGCAACAGTCTCGGGCTGGTGAGCAGGGCCCGGGCAATGGCTACCCGCTGGCGTTCTCCGCCCGACAGGCCAGCAGGCATGCGGTTCAGGTGCGGGGCCAGGCCCAGCCAGTGGACCGCATCCTCGAAACCGATCTGCCGCTCCCGGGCCGGAATGCGCCGGTAGCCGAATTCCAGGTTCCTGCGCACGTTCAGGTGAGGGAACAGGTGGGTATCCTGGAACACATAGGCCAGTGGGCGCTTATGCACCGGCCAGGCCGAGGTGTCAGACTGCCATGTCTCGCCCAGAACAGTCATGGTGCCCGGAGCACTTTGCAGGCCTGCCATACAGCGAAGCAGTGTAGTCTTGCCGCAGCCCGAATGCCCGAACAGGGCAGTGATGCCGGTACCGGGCAGGGTCAGATCTACGTCCAGGCTGAAGCCGGGAAAAGCGCACTGAAAGCGGGCGCGGATGGACTCGGTATCGGTCATCTGATGGTTCCCCAGCGGGCTTTGCCGTTAAGGCTGTACAGAGCCACCAGAACCACGAAAGAGAACACCACCATGCCGGCCGACAGCCAGTGGGCCTGGGTGTATTCCAGGGACTCCACGTGGTCATAGATGGCCACCGACAAGACCTTGGTTTCACCGGGGATGTTACCGCCGATCATCAGGATTACGCCGAATTCGCCGATGGTGTGGGCAAAGGTCAGCACGCCCGCGGTCAGGAAGCCGTTCCGGGCCAGGGGCACGGCGACAAACAGGAACCGGTCCCAGGGCGCGGCACGGAGTGTGGAGGCGACCTCCATAAAGCCGTCCGCGACCGCCTCGAAAGCGTTCTGCAGCGGTTGAACGGTAAACGGCAGGGAATAGATAACCGACGCCACCACCAGGCCCTCGAAGGTGAATGGCAACAGCCCGATGCCGAGGGCCTGGGTTATCTGGCCAACCCAGCCCTCAGGCCCCATGACCAGTAACAGGTAGAAACCGAGCACGGTGGGTGGCAGGACCAGGGGGAGGGCGATCATCGCGGCAACAGGCTGGCGCAGCCAATGACGGGTGCGGGCCAGCCACCAGGCGATGGGGGTGCCAATGAACAGGAGCAGAAGGGTCGTTGTCGCGGCCAGTCTGAGCGTTAGCCAGACCGGATCCCAGTAGGTTTCAAGCATCAGTTGGCCGTGTTGTAACCTGAGTCATAGCCATAATCCCTGATGATGGCGATGGCGGTGTCTGATTTGAGGAACTCGATCCAGGCCAGGGCCGCGTCGTTGTCAGAACCACGATTCAACAGTATGGCCTGTTGATCGATGGGCTGATAATAGTCCTGCGGCACCTGCCACAGGGTGCCGTCCTGGTCGGGCCAGGATTTTACCTGAGATTGGGCCAAAAAGCCGGCCTGGGCGTTGCGAGTGGCAACAAACTGGAAGGCCTGTGCGATGGAATCGCCGCGGACCAGTTTCCCCTGCAAGGCTTCCCAGTGGCCCAGGTACTCCAGCACCTGGCGTGCCGCAAGGCCATAGGGAGCGGTCTTGGGATTGGCAATGGCCAGCCGTGCGAAGGGCTGCTCGGCAAGGTAGGTCCTGGCGTTGTCAAAGGCGTCGGAGGTGGGACTCCAGAGCACCAGCTTGCCCCGGGCATAGGTGAAACGGCTGCCGGGGACGCCGGCCTGGTCCTCTTCAATCAATGCCGGCCGGCGTTCGTCTGCGGCCATGAATACGTCAAACGGTGCACCATTTCTGATCTGTGCGTACAGCTTGCCGGTGGAGCCAAAGCTGGCGGACGCGGTGTGCCCGGTTTCGGCCTCAAACTGTTCCACCAGCTCCCGGGTGGTGCCGGTAAAGTTGGCGGCGACGGCAATGCTGACTTCGCCCGCAACGGCGCTGGTCATGGCCGCGCCGGAAAGAAGCAGCGCCAGGGCACGGAATATCCTGCGGCCTCGATGATGCCCCATACAGTGTCCTTACAGGTTCAATCAATGATGGCATGAGTCTGCGGTGGTACTTCCTGGTGCGCTGGCTTCAACGAAGAGTCGGCTGTCAGGCACAGAGAATGAAGGTAATCCCAGACCTCATCCCGGTTAGTCTCGTTGAGCATCTCATGGCGCCCGCCTTCAAACAATCGCAGAGTAACGTTTTCAACGCCGGCTTCGCGAATGGCCTGGAAATGCCGGCGCACGCCGCGTCCCATCTCACCGACCGCATCCTGGGTGCCGGAAAAAAGGTGGACAGGCAGATCCTTCCGCCAGACCGCCGGTGACAGGCCCAGCATGCCCCCAATAAAATCCCACCACAGGCCCACCGTGCATTCGAAACCGCACAGCGGATCGGCGATATAACGGTCCACCTGTTCCGGATCCCGGCTCAGCCAGTCGGAGCCGGTCCGGTTCGGCCGGAACTTGTGGTTGAACTGTTCAAAGGTCATGCGGGCTACCAGACGGCTCCGGTGCCGCTTGCCACGGAGCAGGCGGATAACACCGATCAGGGCCCTGGAGGCCAGTAGCTGGCCCCGGTCAATGCGGTTGGTGGCGCTGAGTATCAGGGAGTCCAGGGTGTCGCCATACTTCTGGGCGTAGCTCTGGGCGATAAAGGACCCCATGCTGTGGCCAAGCAGGTGCAGTGGCACCCCGGGGAACTGCGAACGGAGGTGGCGAACCAGTTGGTGCAGATCGGCCACCACCCGGTCCCAGCCCTGCCGGTCAGCATAGTGTCCCAGGCTCCCGGGAGGACAGGCCGGGCCATGGCCGCGATGATGGAAGGTGACAACGGCCATGCCCTGATCGCTGAGCCAGCGGGCCAGTGGCCGGTACCGGTCGCCGTGTTCGGCCATGCCGTGGCTGATGACCAGAATGGCGGCAGGCTCAGCCGGGGCAAAGACAGTGCCGGTTATGGCGTGGCCATCAGGTGTGTTCAGCGTCAGGGGATGTTCGTTCATTGTCACGGCCTGGTTCCTTGTTGTTCTTATCCGCTGCCGGGCGTTGCCACTCCGGCGGTTTCCATAGATGTCTGAGGCGAGACAATAAGCCCCCTGGCCGGGCCATGTCGCGGAACAGGTCCACGTATTCATGCGTCCATAGCACAATCAGATTGTTGGAGTGAACCGGACGTGTAATACCGTACTCGGGCGGGTGCTGGGCGTCTTCGTCGACAAACGTGCCGGACAGGCGGTCCCACACGATCAACGTGCCGCCATAATTCCGGTCGATGTAGCCAGGATTGCGACCGTGATGGACGCGGTGATGGCTCGGGGTATTGAAGACCGGCTCGATCCAGACGGGATTGAGTCCGAGTAGTGCCAGGGGCAGGTAAAACACCCACATATGCCGCCCAGAACCGTGCTCAGTTGGGCTGGCGGTGCTCAACGTAGATTTTCTCCAGCGGCCGGATCTTCGGTTGCCACTGGTCCAGCCAGCTCCTGATGTCCTTGGGAATCCGGGCCGGTTTGGGCCAGGGAACCGGGTATTGCGCTGGCTGGAACATGGGCGCAAACAGCGCGGCGGCTGTTAGATCAGCCCGGGTGAACCGGTCGCCAACCAGGAAAGGGCGCTCGGCATAGATAGCTGCCAGCTCGGTCAGCAGACCCTCCATGACCTGCCGGGACTTTTCAGAGGTTTTCTCGTTGATCTTCATCCACTGGCGCATGACTTCATCAACCCGGCTGAACGCCAGGCTGAGCAGAATCCGGTTATAGAACGGCGTTCCGGCAGCCAGCATGGGCACCACGATTTTGGGGCGCTGCAGGAAATGGTGATAAGAGTAACAGCGAACGGCCGGCCCGGCCTCCTCGTCCAGCCGACGCTCCCAGGCCAGTACCTGTGCCTTAAGTTCCGGGTCATCCGGCGTCAGTGGATGCTCAGCAAAGGTGTTATCCAGATAGTCCAGAATCGCAGACGAGCCCTGAATAATCTGGCCATCGTGGTCGAGCACCGGAACCGACGAGGCCTCACCGGTCAGTTTCCGGATGGTTTTTACATGCTGGCCCGGCAGCAGGTTGACGGTTTCGTAGTTGAGGCCTTTGTAGTCCAGCGCCCAGCGGATTTTTTCGCAGTAATGGGAAATGGCAAATTGGTAAAGTTTCAGCGCCATGGGTTGTCTCCTGAGTTCTGGCCCTTAGCATACTGCCGGTGACGCGCAACAAGAAGCTTTGCCTTGTTCATTGCCGGTATTGGCCTCAACGGCTGTCGGGTTTTAAACTGTTGCCGGATATTCATATCTTCAAGGGAACTGACTATGCACTCACGACGAGTTTTAATGTTGTCCGTCGTTACCGCCGCCGGACTTGCCGCCTCTGCCTGCTCCTCCTTGCCGGAAACCACCTCGCCCGTGTCGGGGGGCTACGCATGCGGTCAGCTTGATATTGCCGTAACCGGCACCGCAGAGGGCGAGCTGATCAGTATCGATTATCTTGATCGGCGGGTTTTGCTGAAGCCGGCGAAGAGTGCCTCGGGTGCCCTGTATGTAGCACCCGGAGATGATTCGACCCGTTTCTGGAGCAAGGGTGAGAGAGCCACTCTGACGATCCAGGGGCAGACCTATCCCGAGTGCTTGCAGCCGGGCGCTGTTGAAATGCCTTTCGAGGCCAGGGGCAATGAGCCGTTCTGGCACGCCACCATTGATGGCAACGAGCTTCTTCTGACGCGGCCTTTCGAAGAGAGCGGGACCCGTCGCATTCCGGTGGAACTGAAGACCGCCAACCGGCACGGTCGGGAGTTTGTCGCGACCCTGGACGAGCGATCAATTACACTGACCGTTGCCCGGCAACTGTGTCAGGACGACATGTCGGGTGCCCAGTATCCGGCGCAGGTGCGGCTTACCGTCGATGGTCAGGAGTTCTCCGGTTGTGGCGGTGATCGGCAACGCCTGTTCCGGGGCGCGGAATGGGTGGTTGAGGATCTCGCCGGCGGAGGCATCATTGATCGCTCCCGAATCACCATCGAGTTTCTGGAGGATAACCGGATCGCCGGAAGGGTGTCCTGCAATCGTTACACCGGAAGCTATAAGTTGCGGGGGGAGGGGATTGCATTCGGTCCAATAGCGACCACGCGGATGGCCTGTGCCCCGGCATTGATGGATCAGGAGGCGCGTTTTCTCGATCTTCTTGAAAGGGCCGAATCGGTGAGAATCGGGCGAGACGGTGAATTGCGCCTGTCCACAGCCGGGGGCGAGACGCTAAAGGCCTTTCAATCCCACCATGACAGCCCGTAGAGGGCCAGAATCTGCTGGGCCCGCCCGGAGTTTTTCAGGGCCCGGGTTCCCTGGGACAAAAGCTCTGCCAGCTCCGGTGATCTGGCGCTGGCAGGGGAAAAGGCAATGTATATCGGCGATTCGTGTATTACCGCGGCCATTCTCAGGCTCGCGGCAAGGCCAGTGTCCTGCGCCAGCTGCCACTCCATGACATAGCGGTCTTCCGGGAACACGTCAGAACGCCGGGTTTCAAGCAGCTCGATGGCTCGGTTCAGTGGGGCCGGGCCGGACAATATCCACACCTGTTCCGGGCTATTCTGGTGTCCGGCGATATAGGCGTCCAGCTCTGGCGAATAGGCGTAGCCATTGATCGCCATCAGGGTTTGATCCTGCAACGAGCCGATGCCGGAGTAGTTCCAGGCGTTGTCCGAATGCGTGTACAGGGCAATGGTTGAAAAACCGATAGCCTCTTCCGGGAATACAAAATCCGGCGCATCTTCCGGCAGTGCCCCGACCACCGCATCAAGGTAGCCATCCCTTGCCTGCTGCAATGCCCGGGCCCAGCTCATGTTGACATACTCGACATCAATCCCGGCCAGACCGAATGCTTCTCGGGCAATATCGACCATGTAGCCCTCACGATCGGAGCCGGCCAGGCAGTTATGGGGGCACCAGGGGTCTGCGGCAATAACGACTTTCGGGCGGGGCTGTGACGCGCGGTCCGCCGGTGCGGTTTCAGTGGCCTTCGCCGCCGTTTCCGGAACCAATGCTGGTGGATCTTCTGCTTGCGAACAGGCCACCAGAAGGAGAGCGAAGCACAGAACCAGTGTTCTTGGCATGGTCGGGAAACCGGAGTCTCGAAAGGGGCGACATTCTCTGAATCATAGACCTTGCCAGAGGTTTTGTAACCCTGCCGGGCCCATTATGCCGCGCTTTTGCTTCGTTCCTCCGAAGCCGCGGTCGGCACCAGCGCCAGGGCGAGATCTTTCATGTGCAGGGTGCCGACCTGCTCGTCATTACGCATGACCCGGAAATTGTGAGTCATGACCCCGCCGGATTTCAGAAGTACCGATTCAAGGTTGTCGTTCTCCGAGATGTCGCCCGCGTAGGTATCCTCACCGGCATCCGGCGGGGTCATGACGGAGCGCACCCGGAGAACCCGGGCCCGGTTGATATCGCTGATGAAATCGACGATATACGGGTCACCCGGGTTGAGCAGGATTTCCTGGGGGTCGCCCTGCTGGACGATTTCACCGTCCTTGAGAATCACCAGGTGGTCGGCCAGCTTGAGGGCCTCATCCAGGTCATGGGTGATAAACACGACGGTTTTCTTCAGCTCTTCCTGCAGTTCCAGCAATAGGTCCTGCATGTCTGATCGAATCAGCGGGTCCAGGGCTGAAAACGCCTCGTCCATCAGCATGATCGGGGCGTCGGATACCAGCGCGCGGGCAATCCCCACACGCTGCTGCATACCGCCGGACAGTTGGTGCGGGTACTGGTGTTCGTTGCCTTCAAGGCCGACCCGTGCCAGCCACTTCCGGGCATCGGCTTCGAAGTCGGAAATGGTATAACCCCGGATATTCTTCGCCATACCCGCGTTTTCAAGAACGGTCTTGTGGGGCAGGAGTGCAAACTTCTGAAATACCATGGACATGTTTTCCCGGCGAAGCTTGCGCAGCTGGTCTTCATTGAAGGCGAGGACGTCCTCTCCATCAATCTGGATCTCCCCCGCCGTGGGCTCTATCAGCCGGTTCAGGTGACGGATCAGGGTGGATTTTCCAGAGCCGGAGAGCCCCATGATTACGGTGATCTCGCCCTCCCGCATGTCAACATTGATATCCCGCAGGCCCAGAACGTGTCTTTGCTGCTCCAGCAGGTCGGCCTTGTTCATGCCCTTGCGGACATACTCGAGCGCCACATCGGGCGTTGGTCCGAAGATCTTGTACAGGTTTTTTATCGAGATCTTGATGTTTTCTGCCATGGGGCGCTCCTCACTGTTTCTGCGAGACATTGATGCGTGCAAGTGACGCCTTGGTCACCCGGTCGAGGATAACTGCCAGGATCACGATGCCCAGGCCGGAGACCAGGCCAACGCCGAGTTCCAGGTTACGTATGCCTCTGAGCACCAGCACGCCAAGCCCGGGGGCGGATACCAGGGAGGCAATAACAACCATGGCAAGACTCATCATGATGGTCTGGTTTACCCCGGCCATGATGTTCGGCAGCGCCAGCGGGATCTGAACCTTGTAGAGCTTTTGCCGGGGCGTCATGCCGAAGGCATCGGCCGCTTCAATGACGTCTTTGTCGACCAGCCGGATGCCAAGGTTGGTCAGCCGGATCACTGGCACAATGGCGTACAGGATGATCGCAATCCCGTAGAGCTTCGATTCGGTAACGCTGAACAGGAAGATCAGTGGAATCAGATACACGAAAGGCGGCAGCGTCTGCAACATGTCCAGGATGGGTATGATCATGCGCTGAAGCTTGTCGCTGCGGGCCATGGCTATGCCGATAGGGACTCCCATCAGCACGCACAGGAAGGCGCAGACCAGAATGATCGCCAGGGTCTGCATGGCATAGTCATAGTGGTCGATGAATGCCAGGGCGACGATGCTGCCACCAACAAAAAACACCAGTTTCCACGATTTGGTGACCAGGTAAACGACGGCCAGTAACAGTGGAATCACGATCCACCACGGGGTATTCAGCATGGCGTAGAGCGCCCCGTCCAGGAACCAGCTCAGCGGCTGGGTCAACGGGTCGAGCACCAGGCTGAGGCTGTCCTTGATCGCCAGGAAGCCCTGTTCAAGACCCTTGGTGAGCTCCCGGGACTGGGGAAAAGCGGAACAGGCTTCGTTCAGAGCGTCCATCGATGGGAACGGGAGCTCCCAGATAGACGTTGGTTCGGCACTTTCTCCCTTGGTTTTGTTCAGCAAATCGGCCATCGACATCGGGCCGTCGCTTGTGCCTTGAGAGCACCATTCCTTGAGCCCTAGGGATGAAAACAGGGAATCGTAGGTTGCCATGGGCGGTCAGTCTCTCCTGCGCGCGTCTGAAATCAGGGCGGTTTTCGGGAAACGGCCCGGGGCATCCAGTAGAGGAGGCCCCGGGAGGGGCAGGTCAATCAGTTAAGGATTTTGGCTAGCCGCTCTCTCGCGGCGTCGTTCAGCCAGTCTGACCACACGTCGCTGTTGTTACTGAGGAAGTAAACGGCAGCTTCCTCACCGGAGGCGTTGTTCTCATCCATCCAGGCGAGAATTTCGCTCATGGCATCGGTTTTGAACGTCAGCTTGCTCAGCATCTCGGCGACTTCCGGCTCGCGCTCTTTGAAGTCGGTGGTCACCGAAGTCAGGACCGTCGCCGGCGGGAAGTCGGAAACCCCCGGGTTATCGACATTCGGTGTCTGGTTCCTCTGGTGCACTTCAGGCTTGACCTTGCCAAGGTCAACCCGGGTCATGTCGTACTTGCCGAGAGGAACGGTGGGGCCCCAGTAGTAGCCGAACCAGGGTTCCTTGCTCTGGACGGCGGACGCCATGGAGGACGCCAGAGTCTCGCCGGAGCCGTGGTTGAAGACTTCGATGCCGGACTCTTCCAGATCCAGGGCGCGAATCAGGTTGTCACTGACAACACGGCAACCCCAGCCGTCCGGGCAGTTATTGAAACGCCCACCGACGAGCTCCGGATTGGCCATGACGCCCTCAATGGTTTTCAGCTCGGGATACTTTTCCGCCAGATACGTGGGAATCCACCAGCCTTCGACACCGCCCGGATCCAATACCTTGCCCAGACGCTCTACCTTGCCCTGTTCTTCCAGTCGCAGGTAAGCCTCACCGGCGGAATTCAGCCAGAGCTCGGTGACAATGTCCGGTTCGCCGTTCTCGGCAACCGAGGTTACCGCCGGCACCGTGTCGGACGGAACAATGGTGACTTCGCAGCCATAACCCTGTTCCATAATAAACGTGGCCACGTTGGTGACGACGGTATTGGAGGCCCAGTTCATTTCGGTGATGGACACCTCGCCACAATCAGCCAGGGCCGTGGCGGGAATTGAGAGTGCGCAAAGCATTGCGGCAGACGTAAGCTTTCGCATAGTCGCTTCTCCTTACTTCAGGGTTTGTGAAATTGGGAAGGTCTTCTGGATACAGGGAGGCCGCGATCCGTAAGGATCGGGAAAATCGCAATATTCTGTTCACAGATGTGATACGACAAACCATCGAGTCTCGGTTAACACCTACCCTCAGGATAACGAACCTATACACAGTTACAAGGGTGTATTCCAAATATGTCTTTGACAGAGGCATATTTTGCATCCGGAGCGTCAACAAGTTGTAGCAATTGATGGTTAGACTCCGCACACCCAAAGCCGGAGATTACCATGACCGAATTGCGCGACCTGACTCCCCATGCCGCTATAGCCAGTGAGCAGGCCAGCCGTGACGGCCAGCAACGCCGGTTACTGCGCACCTTTCTGCCGGAAATGGTCGGGCTCGAGCGACTGTTGGCCGAGGCGCCGGAGCTGGTCACCACCCAGGTGATTGACCGGGTGAAGATGAAGGAGCTGTCGCTGCCAATCTATCGGGTGGATATTGGCGCCACCCGGCCGGATGTTCCTGCGGTCATGCTGGTCGGGGGCGTGCACGGGCTGGAGCGGATTGGCAGCCAGGTCGTGATGGCCTGGCTGCAGTCCCTGCTGGCCCGGATCACCTGGGACGAGCATTTTTCGGCCCTGTTGCAAAAGGTTCGGATCACGCTGTTGCCCATTCTCAATCCCGGAGGCATGTACCTGAATCAGCGCAGTAACCCTAATGGGGTGGATCTGATGCGTAACGCACCCATTACGGCCCAGGACCGCAGTGCCTTCCTGCTGGGCGGCCAGCGGTTTTCGCCGCGCCTGCCCTGGTATACGGGAGACCCGGAGCAGGGCATGGAGCCGGAGAACCGGGCACTGGAAACGGTGATTCAGGAGCTGCTGCCGGGGCGTCCGTTCAGTGTCGCACTGGACTGTCATTCGGGGTTTGGCATGCAGGACCAGATCTGGTTTCCCTATGCCTACCGGCGGCGCCCGATGCGCCGTATCGCCTCGGTGATGGCCCTGAAACTGATCTGGGAACAGGCTTACCCGAACCATAACTACCGGTTTGAGCCCCAGTCCCGGCATTATCTGACCCATGGCGACCTGTGGGATTACTTCTATAAACAGGTGAACCGCGAGAATGCCGGAGTCTTCCTGCCGCTGACCCTGGAAATGGGGTCCTGGCGCTGGATCCGCAAGCGACCGCGCCAACTGCTCCGGTTGCAGGGTTTTTTCAATCCTCTGGTGCCCCACCGGCACAAAAGGGTGCTGCGTAGCCACCTGAGCTGGATGGACTTCCTGGTCAATGCCGCCGCCAGTCACGAGAACTGGTTGCCGGCCCGGGAAGAGGAGTCCATGCTGAGAGAAGCTGCCATCATGCATTGGTATCGGGATTCTCAGTAGCACAGTGAGTCACCCGGACGAGGCGTTAACATGCACTGGATTCTGTTACGGGGTCTGACCCGGGAACGGGCGCACTGGGGCAGCTTCCCCCTGAAGCTGCAGGAGGCCCTCCCGAACCATCGCTTTCATACGGTCGACCTGCCTGGCACCGGGGTCCGCTACCGGGAGGACAGCCCCGCCAGTGTTTCCCGTATCCGTGAAAAGGTCTGTGCACAAACCCGCCACATACCAAGGCCTCTGAGTATCCTGGCGCTGTCCATGGGTGGCATGGTAGCGCTGGACTGGGCCCAGAATGCCGCCGAGGGTGAAATCCAGAACCTGGTTCTGATCAACACCAGCACCGGCTTCAGTCCGCCCTGGCAACGCATGCGCCCCGGCACCTGGCCGGGGATTCTGAGGCTGCTGGGGCGCAGGGAACTGTTCGATCGGGAGCGGGATATTCTCAGGCTGACCTCGAACCGGGAGATTCCGCTGACCCTGGCCAAACAGTGGTACAGCATTCAGCGCCAGCGGCCTGTCAGCACCCGCAATGCGATCAGGCAGCTGGCGGCGGCGGCAGGGTATACGCCAGGTCCGAAACGCCCCGTGCCAGACGCCCTGGTACTCGCCAGCCGTGGTGACCGTATCGTGCATTGGCGTTGCAGCGGTGCCCTGGAACAACGCTGGCAATGGACTCTGCGATTGCACCCTGATGCCGGACATGATCTCCCCCTGGATGAGCCTGACTGGATTATCCAGCAGGTCTGCAACTGGCTGCCTCGATAGCATGGTTGCTTGACGCAACTCTTCTTTCCGGTCAGTCTTCTCGCTTTCAAACGCCAAAGCCGTCATTCATAAGGAACGGAGTCGAAAACAATGAAAATCTTCGAGACCAAAACCGCCCCGAACCCCCGCCGCGTCCGCATATTCCTGGCCGAAAAGGGGCTGCTCGATAAAGTGGAGTTTGTCGAAATTGACCTGCAGAAGGGCGAAAACCTGACACCCGAGTACACCGCCCGCAACCCCATGAAGAAAGTGCCGGTTATGGAACTGGATGACGGTACCTGCATTGCCGAAACCATGGCCATATGCCGCTACTTCGAAGAGAGTTACCCGGAAACGCCGAGCCTGCTGGGTGAGACACCACTGGAAAAAGCACAGCTGGAACAGTGGCTACGCTGGATCGAATATTACTTTTTCATGCCCACCGGCATGTGTTTCCAGCACACCACGGGCTACTTCAAGGACCGGATGAACCCGATCAAGGAATGGGGTGAGGAATGCGGGAAGACTGTGGAGAAATTCATGCACTTCCTGGATAAACAGCTGGCCGGTAAGGAATACATCTGCTGCGACCGGTTTACCGCTGCAGACATCAATGCGTTCACCACGGTGGCGTTTGCCCGGGTGGTGAACATCCGCATCAAGCCGGAACAGACCAACCTACAGGCCTGGTATGACCGCATCAAGACGCGGCCGTCTGCCCAGGCGTGAGCTGGTGCTGCCTGGACAAAAGGATCAGCATGCAGCTACCTCGACCCGATTGCGGCCATTTTCCTTGGCTGTATAGAGGGCGTCATCAGCGCGGCTGACCATGGTGTCAGCCGTATCCCCGGCCTTAAAGCTGGCCACGCCCAGGCTGATGGTCTGGGCGATGCGCTGGCCATGAGCGTCAACGGGTGCAGTCATGGTCCGCCGGAGCTTCTCTGCCACCTCCCGGGCGCCTTCCATGGGGGTGTCCGGTAACAGGATAAGCAGTTCTTCGCCGCCCCACCGGCACACCGCATCCTGGAGCCTCAGTTCCGATATCAGCCGCCTTGCGGTCTCCTGCAGAACCAGATCACCGGTATCATGGCCCCAGGTATCGTTCACCCGTTTGAATAAATCCAGGTCGCCGAGTACCAGAGTAAAGGGGGCGCCCGTCCGCTTGGCCCGCTGGAGCTCGTGCTCGACTAGTGGATGCATGGCCCGACGGGTCAGCAGGCCGGTCAGAGCATCCGTAGAGGCGACCTCCCGGAGTTGCTGGCGGGCAAGGAATTCACTGGTCAGAATATGCCGGAGTGCCGCCACCAGAATCATTCCGATGGCCATCATCATAAGCGGGTCAAAAAACAGGGGCGCAAAGGCTTCGGTCGGTATTGCCAGCGCAACCGTCATTCCGCCGAACACCGCCATCGGCAGCAAAAACAGCAGGGGCCAGTCCCTCAGCCCCCGGATCGATAATATCGAAACGCCAAAGAAGCTGATCACCAGCCCGTTGCTGATCTGATGGAACTCGTTGCTGCCATTCGCCAGGTGGAGCAACAGCAGTGACAGAATCATGGCCATCAATGCCAGAGCCATCAACCGTAACAGTCGACGCCCCGGCCAGCGTGGTTTGCCGAAGTAATGGGCGGAAAGGGCAGTCATTGCCAGCAGGATAACCGGTAACCGGATGGCGAACTCGCTGGCCAGAAGATCGGCGCCATGGAACAGCCGGATGTCGTGGGAGAACTGGTAAACGAGGACCGCAGTCAGCAGAACCCAGGCGGCAATGACGGCGACTTTCTCTTCCACCACACGGATGTGTTGCTCGTAGGCGGGCTGCCACTTCTCGGGTACTGCCGGCGGTGAATGAAACATCCCGGAAAACTCTGTTGGAGTTGGACTATCTATCAATTTGCACTACAGAGCGCAATTGAACAATGCCGTAAAGTGCGTACCTCGTTGGGGTTAGGCGGGCCAGGCTTTGGCGGTGGAGGCTCTGCTTCTGAAGCGCTAGAATGAACGCTCCGCCGGTAAGAGCCTGGCGGTGTTCTTCTCCCCGACAGGTGATTTTTTATGCAGCAATCTCCGCGCCTGCAATGCGCCCTGGATGCTATTGATAGCGCCAATCTGGCAGACCCCAACCAGGAACAGGTGGGCGACGAATGGCTCACCAAGGAATTTGCCTACAGTCAGCATATGACCCGCTGGTTGTTCGAGCTGGAGGCTGAACCTTCCGAACGCATGCAGATTGCCTGCCGGGCCCAGCACATCGAGCGCTGGACCATGCCCCGCAAGGACTATCCGGAAGGCCGTAAGGCCTATTACCAGTGGCGCCAGGCCTGTGGCCGGATGCATGGCCGGAGAGCGGCGGAAATTATGGCGGAGTGTGGTTATCCGCCGGAGGAGTGTGAACGGGTGGAAACCATTCTGACCAAGCGGCAGCTGAGGCAGGACGAGGACACCCAGCTCCTTGAAGACGTTGCCTGCATGGTGTTTCTGGAGAAGTATTTTGCGGATTTCTACGAAGATAAAGCGGACTACGACCGGGACAAGTGGCTGCGCATCGTGCGCCGGACCTGGGGCAAGATGTCGCCCCGGGGGCACGAGGCGGCGCTCAGGCTGGCGGAGGGAATGCCGGCGCATCTCCTCGAGCTTCTGCAAGAAGCATTGGCTGAACCTGATGCTTAATGGGAGCATGCGAGCCAGCGGGTAAAGCTTTCCAAAATACGCTGTGAATACATCCATGTACGCTCGGCTCCGCCATCCCTGGCTCCGCACGATTTTGGAAAGCTTTACCCGCCGACTCGCTCCATCTGAAGGAGTTAGCCTGCAGGGAAAAACAGCTCGCTTAATTTCGAACCAGGCTCTTCCGCTCGCATAAACGATTCGCCTACAAGAAAACCGTATATCCCGCGAGCAGTCATCGCTTCCACGTCGCTGCGCGTCATGATGCCGCTCTCGGTGATCGTCAGCCGATCCCTGGAGATCCGCTCATGCAGATCAAAGGTGGTGTCCAACGACACATCGAAGGTATGCAGATTGCGGTTGTTGATGCCGACCAGAGGTGTCGTCAGCGTCAACGCATCATCCAGTTCCTCACCATCGTGAACTTCGACCAACACATCCAGCCCGATCTCATGGGCAATACCTTCCAGCTCCTGCATCTGGTCTTTGGTCAGGCATGCGGCAATCAGGAGGATGCAGTCGGCGCCGATGGCGCGGCTTTCGTAGACCTGGTAGGGAGCGACCATGAAGTCCTTGCGGATCACCGGAAGGCTGCAGGCGTCGCGGGCGGCGACCAGGTAGTCCTCGTGGCCCTGGAAAAAGTCGCGGTCGGTAAGCACGGACAAGCAGGCCGCTCCGCCGTTTTCGTAACTCTCGGCAATGACGGCCGGCTCGAACGGATCGCGCAGGATGCCTTTGCTTGGTGAGGCTTTCTTGATCTCGGCGATAACGGCGGGTTTCTGTTGCTCGATTCGCTGCCGAAGTGCGTTGGCAAAACCACGTGCCGCCGGTTGATCACCAGCTTGGGCTTTCAGATCTGCAACCGAAACCTTCGGTTTCCGCTCGTCAATTTCTTCCCACTTACGATCAACGATCTTGCGAAGAATGGTGGGAGTCTTGTCTAAATGTCGTTCAGTCATAACAGACCCGTAAAAGTTTGCGAGAGCCGGTGGGGTATCCCTTCCGAAACTGTCTGCAGCCATGGATGGCTGCAGCCAAGCCCTACAGGGATGTATTCACGGGCGTGTTTCGGAAGGGATACCCCACCGGCTCGTCCGGCACCGTAATAAACAGGCCGAAATCAAAAGCACTGAGAAAAATCAGCCAGTTCCGACATCTTGCCGGCGGCGAGGCCAGAGCCCATGGCGTCCAGGGCCATATCGACGCCTTCTTTGGCGTTGCTTGCCAGCCCGGCCACGTAAATCGCTGCGCCGGCGTTCAGGGCAATCAAGTCCCGGGCTTTCTCGGCCATCTCATCGTGGCCGCGACCAAACGCGGCGCGGATCAGTTTCAAGGAATCTTCGGCGGTGTCCACTGTCAGGCCCACCAGAGCCTGGCTCTTGATGCCCAGATCCTCCGGGGTGATGTCGTATTCGGTGACTTCGCCGTTCTTCAGCTCCGCTACATGGGTCGCGCTGGCCAGACTGATCTCGTCCAGGCCATCCTTTGAGCAAACCACCATGATGTGCTCCGCCCCCAGGCGATGCAGTACCTCTGCCATCGGGCGACACAGCTCCCGGTTGAAAACGCCGACCAGTTGGCGCTTAACGCCAGCGGGATTGGTCATCGGGCCCAGGATGTTGAAAATGGTCCGGCATCCAAGCTCCTTGCGGGGGCCAATGGCGTACTTCATGGCGCCGTGATGGGCCGGGGCGAACATGAAGCCGACACCGATTTCCTCAACGCAGCGGGCCACCTCTTCCGGTTTCATGCTCAGGTTGATACCCAGCTTTTCCAGCAGGTCGGCACTGCCGCTCTTGGACGAGACGGCCCGGTTGCCATGCTTGGCCACAAAACCGCCGGCCGCGGCCACCACAAACGAGGCGGCGGAAGACACGTTGAACAGGTTGGCGCCATCGCCGCCGGTACCGACGATGTCCACCAGCGGCTCGGCGTTGACCGTTACCTTGGTGGCCAGCTCGCGCATTACCTCGGTGGCGCCGGTGATTTCATCGATGGTTTCGCTTTTCAGACGCAACCCCATCAGAAACGCGCCGATCTGGGCGTCCGTGGCCTCGCCGTTCATGACGATACGCATCACGTCCTTCATTTCCTCCCGGGACAGGTCCAGGTTGGAGGCAATGCGGTTGAGAGCTTCTTTCATGTCCATGTGTCGGCCTCTTATTGGGTTCTCAGAAAGTTGCGCAGCAGCTCGTGACCCTGTTCCGTCATAATAGACTCCGGATGGAACTGCACGCCCTCAATGGGCAGTGTCTTGTGGCGAACCCCCATGATTTCCTCGATGGAACCGTCGTCGTTGCGGGTCCAGGCGGTCACTTCCAGGCAGTCGGGCAGGGTGGTCTTGTCGATCACCAGGCTGTGGTAGCGGGTTGCCTGCAGCGGGTTGCTCAGGCCACGGAAAACGCCCGTGTCCTTGTGGAACACCGGGGACACCTTGCCGTGCATAACCCGGCCGGCGCGGATAACGTCACCGCCGTAGACCTGGCCAATGGCCTGGTGGCCCAGGCAGATGCCCAGTATTGGCAGCTTGCCGGCAAAATGCCGGATCGCGGCCATGGAGATGCCGGCCTCGTTCGGGGTGCAGGGGCCGGGGGATATCACCAGCCGTTCCGGGTTCAGGGCTGCAATCTGTTCGATGGTGATCTCATCGTTGCGGTACACCTGCACATCGGCACCCAGTTCGGCCAGATACTGCACCACGTTGTAGGTGAAGGAATCGTAGTTATCGATCATCAGCAACATAATCTATTCCTCCGCCTCAGTGGTCGAAATCGTTGTAGGTCATGGCCACCGCCCGGAAAATCGCGCGGCCCTTGTTCATGGTTTCCTTCCACTCGAGTCGGGGCACCGAATCGGCCACCACGCCGGCGCCAGCCTGGATGTGCAGGGTGTTGTCCTTGATCACGGCGGTACGGATGGCGATGGCGGTGTCCATGTTGCCGTTGAACGACAGGTAGCCCACGGCACCGCCGTAGACGCCGCGCTTGACCGGCTCCAGCTCGTCGATAATCTCCATGGCCCGGATCTTGGGCGCGCCACTGAGGGTGCCGGCGGGCAGGGTGGCGCGCAGCACGTCCAGGCAACTGGTGTTGTCTTTCAGCCGGCCGGTGACGTTGGAGACAATGTGCATCACGTGGGAGTAGCGCTCCACAATCATCCTGTCGGTGAGCCGGACTGTGCCGGTTTCCGACACCCGGCCGGCATCGTTGCGGCCCAGGTCGATCAGCATCAGGTGCTCGGCGATCTCTTTCGGATCGGCCAGCAGCTCCGCTTCCAGCGCCTTGTCCTCGGCATCGGTGGCGCCGCGCTTGCGGGTACCGGCGATGGGTCGCACGGTGACTTCCTCGTCTTCCACCCGGGCCAGGATTTCCGGGGAGGAACCCACGATATGGAAGTCCTCCAGATCGAGGAAATACATGTACGGGGACGGGTTCAGCACCCGCAGTGACCGGTACAGGTTCAGCGGTGGTGCCTCGAAGGGAATCGACATGCGCTGGGAGATCACCGTCTGCATGACATCGCCGTCGAGCACGTAGCCCTTGATCTTGTCCACCGCGGCTTCGAATTTGTCCTGGCTAAAGCCGGAGATGAAGTCGCTTTCGTCCACGGTATTGCCACGAAGGTGTTCGGGCGTGCGTGGCGCGTCGGCGGTTTGCCGGTGCAGCCGGTTCTCCAGTTCATCAATTCGGGTCTGTGCCCTGTCAAAGGCGCCTTCCTCGGCGGGATCGGCATGCACGATCAGGTGCAGCTTGCCCCGCAGGTTGTCGAACACCACGATCTCGTTGGACACCATCAGCAGGATGTCCGGCGTGCCGATTTTGTCCGGCGGACAGCTCTTGCGCAGCCGTTTCTCGATGTAGCGCACGGTGTCGTAGCCGAAGTAGCCCACAAGGCCCCCGTTGAACCGTGGCAGCTGGTCCAGGTCCGGCGCATGGAAGCGTTTCTGGTAGGCCTCGACAAAGGCCAGTGGGTCATCTACCTCTTCCGCCTCAACAACTTCCCCGCCCCGGCTGATTTCGACTTTGTGGTCAAAGACCTTCAGCACCTCGTGGCTGGGCAAGCCGATGATCGAATAACGGCCCCATTTCTCGCCGCCCTGGACGGACTCGAACAGATAGGAGTGGGGTCCGCTGGCGAGTTTGAGGTAGGTGCTCAGGGGTGTATCGAGGTCGGCGAGAACCTCGCGGTACACAGGGATGCGGTTAAAGCCGGCGTCGGCGAGCTCGGCGAATTGCTCGGGTGTCATGGTGCGGTTTCCTGAATTCTGATCTGCATTGTGGACGAAAGCCTGCGCTTCCATCAGGTGCTGGGGGCTTGACGGGCAGCCGCCAGTCAAGCTCCGGGCTTGCTCAGCCGGTGCGCCATCGCCACCATCGTGTTGCGCGGGTAGTCAGGATGCCTCGCGCTGCAGTCAGATTCAGTCCCTGCACGGCAGGAATCTCCCGTAACGAATTGCTCAATGTAAGTTCCTTGTGAGATTACAAAAGCTCGGCCAGCGAATCAACAACCGCATCGGCACCGAGGGTGTCCACTGCGGGGCCATAATTGTATCCGTAACGGACCGCCACGCAGGGAATGCCTGCTGCCAGTGCGGCATTAATATCTGCCCCGGAGTCGCCTACCATCACCGTGGTTCCGCGGGTTCCACCCAGTGTCTCCATGGCGTGAATCAGGGGCGCGGGGTCGGGTTTCTTGACCGGCAGGGTGTCACCGCCCACGGTCAGATCAAACCAGTGGTCCAGTCCCATCTGTTCCAGCAATGGCGCCACAAACTGTTCCGGCTTGTTGGTGACAATGCCCAGTCGGCAACCCTGGTTTTTCAGTTGCGTCAAGCAAGCTTCAACGCCTGCGTAAACGACCGAATGCCGGCCGTTGATGGAGCCGTAGGCGTGATAGAAAATCGCCAGGGCATCCCTGAACAGGGCATCGTCTTTAGGTCGGGCCGGTTCCCAATCTACCTGGCCGGCCAGCGCCCGGCGAACCAGAACGCTGGCGCCGTTGCCTACCCAGTTTCTCACCCGGTCAATGCCGGCTGGAGAGCGGCCAAGGTGTTCGAGCATCTGATCAACCGCGGCCGCCAGATCCGGCGCACTGTCCACCAGGGTGCCGTCCAGATCAAACAGGGCAACGCCCGGCCAGCGGGGATTGAACAAACCGGCCAGGCTCATTGGCTGATCACCCGGCGGGCCTGTTCCAGTTCTTCGCGCATGGCATCAATGGTGGTTTTGTAGTCATCGGTGTTGAAGATGGCAGACCCCGCCACGAAGGTGTCGGCACCGGCCTCGGCGATTTCCCGGATGTTCTCGGTCTTCACGCCACCGTCGATTTCCAGCCGGATGTTGTAGTTGCTGGCATCAATGCGCCTGCGGGCTTCCCGGAGTTTGTCGAGAGTGCCGGGAATGAACTTCTGGCCGCCGAATCCCGGGTTTACCGACATCATCAGTACCATGTCCAGCTTGTCCATGACATGGTCCATGTAGTGCAGCGGCGTGGCCGGGTTGAACACCAGGCCGGCCTGGCAGCCGCCGTCGCGGATCAGTTGCAGTGAGCGATCAATATGGTTGGTCGCTTCCGGATGGAAGGTAATGTAACTGGCCCCGGCGTCGATAAACATACGGATGAGGTCGTCGACCGGCGATACCATCAGGTGTACGTCAATCGGGGCCGTCACGCCATGCTTGCGCAGCGCTTCGCAAACCATGGGGCCGATGGTGAGGTTGGGCACGTAATGATTGTCCATCACATCGAAGTGCACGACATCCGCGCCGGCGGCCAGCACGTTGTCGACTTCCTCGCCAAGGCGGGCAAAATCGGCGGACAGGATGGATGGGGCAATCAGGTAAGGATTCATGACGGCTCTCTCGCAACAATGGATAATGGCATGGTCAGCGGTCCCTGCCGCGCATTCAAAGCGAGTGCTAGTCTAACAGTTCACGTGTATTTTTCGCAGTCAAAGGATCAGGATCTGTGCGTAGAGTCGAGATAGGCAGGATAGGGCGCTGGTGGCTTCTGACCGTTGGCTTGATCGCCGCCACGGCATTGCCGGCGCTTGCCCAGGAGGGCGGCGAGCAGTCGGATACCGTCTCCGGCCAGGCGGAACCGGATCCCGCTTCCCCCAGCCGGGCCCTGATCTGGACCGGTGCCGGTGAACAGGGCCTGAGCCAGGCCTTTCCTGATGCGGCGGTCTGGTTGGAGCTTGAGGAGGGCGAACGCGCGTTAGGCCTGTTCTATCCGGAAACACGGTTGCCGGCTCAGGGTGCGGTGCTGGCGCTGGCTGACCAGGGTGAAACCGCCGCATCCGGACTGGTCGGTGCGATAGCCAGGGCATTGGCTGCCAGAGGGTGGGCGGTACTGACTCTTGGTCTGGAAGCGCCCTCCCCGGTATTGGAGCGAATTCTGGCCGGGCGGTCGGCGGCGCCGGATCCGGATCCCGGCGGTGAAGCCGGGGCGGAATCGGTGATGATAGACGTAATGGAGGCCGAGATCCCGGACAACCTGGAAGCCCGCTATCGGAGCCGGGTCAGTGGGGCCCTGGCCGCCGGTCTGGCGGAGTTGGTGGAGCGGGGCTACGAGTCACCGGCGCTGCTGGGAATCGGGCGGGCCGGTATTCATGTGACCGAGAGCGTTCTGGAGGGAGCGAATGCCTCTGCCCTGATCTGGGTCGCGCCCAGGTTCTATCCCGCTGATCAAGAGGAACTGCCGGAGCGTCTCGGTTCGCTCGACACCGCGCTTCTGCATCTGCATCCGGCTGGCCCGGAGCGCGGAAATCCCGGCTGGAATGCCGGCGAGCGGCTGTTGCGGGCAGGTGTTCCGGGCTACCAGCGACAGCCAGTTCCCTGGTTCAGTCCCCCTTCGGAAGCGCTTGGCGATGCTATTGCAAGCCGTATTGCCGCCTGGCTGGAATCCCGTTGATATAAGGGTCAGTCGGCTGAGTGGTGACGTTTGATCAGCTCCCAGGCTTGCTGGTAAGCCAGTAAGCGCTCCTTGGCCCGGGTTTGTTCGGTGGCGCTGACCTGTTGCTGGGCCAGCTTGTCCGGATGGCATCCGGACACTTTCTTGCGGTAGGCCCGCTTGATGATCTCGAATGAATCCCGCCGGGTGACGCCCAGAAGTTCGCAGGCCTGCTGGTAACTGCCGGGCCGGGAGACGGTTTGTGCGTAACGGGCCCAGACCTTGCTGGCATAGCTGTCGAAAATATCGTCGCTGACGCTCACCGGCAGGCCAATCTGGTCGATGGCATCCTCGCAGCGGTAGCGTCGGGGCTTGCCCGGGCGGCCTTTGAGTTGGCTGGCATGGCACAGGCAAATGGCGGTTTTCAGTGCCGGCGCCGGCCAGAGTCGGCGGGTCAGCCTCAGGGCAAGTCCCCGGATAAACGGCAATTGGTCCGCGCCCTTGCCCTGCTGGAACCAGCCAATGGCCCGTCGGCGCTGACGGCCCGAAAGCTTCATTGCCTTGATCAGGGATTCGGCGTAGTTGATGTCGGCTTCGGTAACCCGCCCTTCCGCTTTGGCAATATAACCCAGGAAAAAGAACAGGGGGCGCAGGCACCAGCGGGGGAGGCGGGCCCGCCCAATCAGGGCCGGGGCCTGGTGACCGCAGGCCGAGAGCTCACGCATCAGGCTGGAAAACTCAACTTCCATCCGGGCGGGCAAGACGGGCTGTTTGTCGCTCCTGGTCATTGTGTCAGGGCCCTCCGCCGCGCAGTTGCCGGTCCAGGGCACTGAGTCGCCCGGGGGTTCCGACGTCCACCCACTGGCCCGGATGATAAAGGCCCTCCACGCGTCCTTCGGCCATGGCTTGGCGCAGAACAGGCCCCAGTTTACCCGCCTGATCCGTAAGGCCATCAAACAGGCGACGATGTAACAGGCTGATGCCGGTGAAGGTCAGCATCTCAGGGCCCGATTCTGCCAGTTCCCCTTGGGCGGTCAGGAAAAAGTCGCCCTCGGGATGATGCGACGGGTTGTCAGTGACCACCAGCAATGCGTCTGATTGCTCCCGTGGTCTGAGCCTGGCCAGGTCAAAATCGCTCCAGATGTCGCCATTGATCACCAGAAACCAGTCGGCTTCACCCTCGGTGAGGAGGGGCAGCGCTCGAACAATGCCTCCGGCGGTTTCCAGGGGGTCACCTTCCCGGGAGTAGCGCAGGGACAGCCCGAACCGCTCGCCATTGCCCAGAGTTTCCTCAATCTGGTCACCGAGCCAGGCATGGTTGATGATGACGTCGTTGAATCCTGCCCGGCGCAGGTGTTCAAGGTGGTGGACGATCAGCGGCTTGCCTCCGGCACAAAGCAGGGGCTTGGGGGTGCTCAGGGTCAGTGGCCGCATTCGTTCGCCTTTGCCAGCGGCAAGAATCATGGCTCTCACTGCGGTAACTGCTCCCGGGTCCCGGCCTGCCTCGGTGCCGGGCCGATACGGGACTCAATAAGAGGCATTACCCTGTCGCTGAGCCATTCGTGGAAATGGCGCAGCGCCGGCTGACGGCTGCTGGCAACCATCAGGTACTGGACCGTGCGGGGAATGTCATCCAGGTAGCCATGCTTGCCGTCGCGGATGGAAAGCCGTGCAAAAATGCCAGCCGCCTTGAGATGGCGCTGCATGCCCATGAGCTCAAACCACTGCCGGAAGGTCTCCCGGTCGGCCCGGTGCAGGCCGGCGTCGAGAGTGTTTTGGCGATACCGCTCCAGCCAGGTACCGATGCGACCCTCCGGCCACTGGATATAACAATCCTTGAGCAGTGAGACGACGTCGTAGGTTACCGGTCCGGTCACTGCATCCTGAAAATCAATGACGCCGGGTCGGGCCGCGCCTGGCCGCACCAGCAGATTTCGGGAGTGGTAGTCCCGATGAACGGTCACTTCCGGCTGGGCCAGCGCGCTTTCGCGGAGCATGGAAAAGGTGGTGTCCAGCAACGCCCTCTCACTGTTCTCGAGAGTCATGCCCAGCTGTTGTTCCAGTAACCAGTCCGGGAAGAGGGCCATCTCCCGCTCAAGCAGGGTCGCATCGTAGGGCGGCAGCGGGTAGTCGGCGGGGGAGTCCTGCCGGGCAATCAGGGCCAGCTCGTCGAGCGCACTCCGGTACAGCGGGTCGGCGGAGTCATCATTCAGTTGCCCGAGCATCAGCTGATCACCGAAATCCTCGAGCAGCAGGAAACCCTGCTTCAGGTCCGCCTGAATAATGTCAGGTACCGCGACCCCCTGCCGGTGCCAGTGTCGGGCAATGGCGACGAAGGGCGCGCAATCTTCGTGTTCCGGCGGCGCATCCATGACCATAAACGCCGGGTGCCGCTCCTGGTCCAGATGGCGCCAGACCCGGAAGTAGCGGCGAAAACTGGCGTCGCCGGAAACCGGTTCGGCCTTGCATCGCTCAAAGCCGGGGAACTGTCTGACCCAGTCGGTCAGCAACTGCAGGCGGGTGTCCATAGTTGACGTTGCGATCCTTTGAAATAAGTTGTCGCTGACTGCGAAAGTTAGCAGACGAGTATAAAGAGGGTAAAACGGTTTTGCAGCGGAGTTTCCGTTAACAACCCCTCAGGGCACGTGTAAACTAGGCCGCTGTCAGAGTTGCCCGTCGTCACATTCACCCGGAACAGGATCCAGCCACCGTGCCACGCCCTGAACGCCCACTGCAGACGCCGAGAAACCGGTGGCAGCGCCGGTATGGCGGATTGCTGCTGGCCGGCACGCTTGGTGTCGGATGTGCCACGGGGCAGGCCCAGACAGCGCCATCGGCAGCGGAAATTGACTGGCGACCCCGAGCAGACCTGCCGGAAGCCGCCCGTCAGGCTTTGCCCGCCTTTTGTGACGGCGGCTATCTGCCGTCCGGCGCTGGTGCGGGCGTGGGTAGCGCTTTTGCCGGTGAGACCGACGCAGAACAGCCCCTGGAGGCGAGTGGCCTGAGTGCCCGCTACGAGATAGACCAGGAGTTGTTTCTGCAGGGCGATGTCCGCATCCGTCAGGGCGGGTTCGAAATCACCGGCTCGGAAGCAAGATACCGCCAGACCGAGGGCGCAGTGTCGGTTCAGGGGCCTTTGGTAAGCCGGGGTGCCGGCTTCCTGCTGACCGGGGACAACGCGGATTATGATGTGGAAACCGGGCGCCTGGACATCAATACCGCGACTTTTCTCCTGCACGGTCCGGAGATGCGTGGTCGTGCCGGCAGCTTGTCGCGGATCAGTGAACAGCAGGTGGTGATTGAGGACGGGTTACTGACCACCTGCGGCCCGGGTCAGAATGACTGGGCCATTGTTGCCTCGGACATCAGGCTGAACCGGGCGGAGGGTTTTGGTACCGCCAGACATGTTCGCCTGGAGGTTCTGGATGTGCCGGTTTTCTATTGGCCATGGGCCAGTTTTGCCATCGACGACCGCCGAAAAACCGGTTTTCTCTACCCCCAGTTCGGCTCCTCCAGTGCCGGAAGTGGCGGCTTTCTTGCCGTGCCTTATTACCTGAACCTGGCGCCACACTATGACGCTACACTGACCCCCCAGTATATTAACGGACGGGGCCTGTTCAATGAGGCGGAAGGCCGGTACCTGAGCTCACTGGGCGAAACAGCCCTGCAGCTGGGTTACATCGGCAATGACACGGCATACAAGGAGGAGAATCCGGGCGAGTCGGGCGAACGCTGGGCCCTGGATGCCGTGACCGAGGCCAATTTTGGCGGTGGCTGGAGAGGTTACGGGGAATTTTCCGCGGTCAGTGACGACGAATATCTCAGCGATCTGAATCGCAGTCTGGCCATCAATCAGACAACCCACCTCCAGCGCAAAGGCGGCGTTACCTACCGCAGTGCCCAGCAGTATTTTGACGCCTATCTGAACGATTACCAGACCGTCAGCAGGCGCATTTCCAACGCCAACAGGCCCTATGCCCAGCTGCCCAATGTGATATACGCGGGCCAGGCAGAGGCGGGCGCGTTTGAGGCCAGCCTGGAGAGTCAGTACACCGCTTTCTATCGGGATAACCAGGGCCTGACCGGTCTGGAGCGGGCCAATGGCCAGCGTTTTCGTGCCAGGCCGGAGCTGGCCCTGCCCATGCGGGCCCTGTGGGGCTACAGCCGGCCCTCGTTCAGTGTTGATTACACCCGTTACGAACTCGACGACTATGATCTGGGCGATGGCTCGTTCGATCGCACCGTACCGGTTGTTGAGTGGGATAACGGCCTTTACTTTGACCGGCGGGGCAGCCTGTTTGATATGCCCTACAACCAGACTCTGGAACCCAGGGTGTATTATGCCTGGGCTGATGCCGAGGCTGACCAGAACGATATTCCGGACTTCGATACGGCCCTTCAGACTTTCCGTTTTGACCAGTTATTCCGGCCGGGCCGTTTTACCGGGGGGGACCGGGTGGCTGACACCAACCAGTTGACGGTTGCGCTGACCAGCCGTTTCAATGACCTGCTGACAGGCGCTGAGCGGGCCCGGTTCAGTATCGGCCAGATCCATTATTTCGAGGATCGGGAGGTCACCCTGTTCGGTGCCGGAGCCGGAACAAGCAGTCGCTCTCCGCTGGCGGCTGAAATGGTTCTGAATCCGCTCGATACCCTGGAAATCCGGTCCTCCGGTCAGTGGGATCCTGATACCGGCAATACCGAGAAAGGTCGCAGCCAACTGGTCTACCACTCTCCGGATTATCGCTATCTGGCCAGTCTGGGCCACACCTACAGCCGCGATGAACTGGAACAGTCGGACATTGCGGCGGTTTTCCCTGTGTCGGACCGTGTTAGTCTGATCGGCCGCTGGGTTTACGATTCGGAGCTTGATCGCACGGTGGGTTCGCTGGCGGGCCTGGAATACAATGATTGCTGCTGGAGCGTTCAGCTGATTCATCAGAATTACCTGACCAGTGATCGGGAGCTCGACAGCCGAATCCTGTTCCAGATTCGGCTCAAGGGTCTGGGTGGCAGTGGCGGTGCCTCGTCGCGGATTTCCGAGGCGATTTACGGGTTTGACGAAAGAGAGCGTCGCCGGTTTGGAACTCCCTGATCGGGATCGGGACTAAGGCCCTTACCGGCCTGCGGGCTCACATTTTATTTGCAGAGGTGATTATGAAGGCGACTCTTCGCCATGGGGTACAAACGTTACTGGTTCTTCTTGCCGTTCTGGCACCGTTGACCGCACAGGCAGAACGAAAACTGCTGGATCAGGTTGTGGCGATCGTGGATGAGGACGTCATTCTTCAGAGTGAGCTGGAAGCAAGAATCAACACCATTACCGCCCGACTCGAGGCCCAGGGTACCGGATTGCCACCGAGGCAGGTGCTCGAAGAGCGGGTGCTTGACCAGCTGATCACTGAATCCATCCAGATGCAGATGGCGGATCGCGCCGGCATGCGAATCAGTGACAACGAGCTTAACGAAACCATGGCCAACATTGCCGAGCGCAATGGCATGACGCTCGCTGAATTTGAAGCACAGCTGGTAGCGGAAGGGGTGACCTACAATCAGGCCCGGGAGCAGATCCGCAAGGAAATGCTGACCAGCCGGGTGCAGCAGCGCCAGGTCGGCAACCGGGTGCGGGTGACTGACCGGGAGGTGGAGAACTATCTCGAGAGCCAGGACGCCCGGGGTGCCGACAATCCCGAGTACCGTTTGGGCCATATCCTGATCGGCGTTGATGACCCTTCCAACGAGGCCGAGGTTCAGGCTGCCCGGGAAAAGGCTGAACGTCTGCGCCGGGAAATTGTCCAGGGCCGGGGTTTCCGCGAGGTCGCTGTTGCCGAGTCCGATGCCAGCAATGCCCTGGAAGGTGGCGACATGGGCTGGCGGGCCGAGGGTCAGTTGCCTTCTCTGGTGGCCGATGTCGTTCCACAGCTACCGGTCGGTGAGCCGTCACCGGTGCTGGAGAACAACAGCGGTTTCCACCTGGTGATGGTGAAGGATAAACGCGGTGGTGAACAGCAGCAGGTCATTCAGCAGCATCGCGTGCGCCATATCCTGGTGCGACCGTCGGAAGCAGTAACCGATAGCGAAGCGGAAGCCAGGATCCGGGACCTCTACCAGCAGTTACAGAATGGCGCCAGCTTCAGCGCCCTGGCACAGGAGTACTCTGATGACCCGGTGTCAGGCTCGGACGGTGGCAATCTCGGCTGGGTGAGCCCCGGTCAGATGGTTCCGGCGTTTGAGCTGGCCATGCTCAGCGCTGATGTCGGCGAGTTGACGGGGCCTTTCCGGTCCCAGTTCGGCTGGCATATCCTGCAGGTTCAGGAGCGTCGCCAGAAGGATATCAGCGGCGATGTGCGCGAGTCGGAAGCCCGCCAGGCGATTTATCGCCGCAAGTTCGAGACCGAGTTGCAGAACTGGCTTCGGGAGATCCGCGACGAAGCATTTGTCGAGTTCAAGGGTGAGTATGCCGATGAGGCGACCCCCGAAGAAGAACCGGTTTCCTGATGAGTAAACCTCTTGTGCTCGCCTTGACTGCGGGCGAGCCGGCCGGCATTGGTCCGGAGCTCTGTCTGCAGCTGGCACAGAAGCGACGGTCCGCTGGAATTGTGGTGGTGGCGAGTCAGCCGTTACTGGCGGCCCGTGCGCGACAACTGGGTCTGGACGTGACCCTGGATTCCTGGCGTCCGGGATCCGTACCCCGGCTGGAGGCGGGTCATCTATCGGTACTGCACGTTGACGGTTGTGTCGGCCACCAGGCGGGCAAGCTGGATCCGGCGAACAGTGCCTATGTGCTGAAAACCCTGGAAATTGCCGGTAAGGGCTGCCTGAACGGTGACTTTGACGGCATGGTCACGGCGCCGGTCCACAAGGGGGTGATCAACGAATCCGGTATCCCGTTCAGCGGCCATACCGAATTCCTGCAGGCACTCTGCGGAGTCGAGCGGGTGGTGATGATGCTGGCCACCGAACAGCTGCGTGTCGCGCTGGTGACCACCCACTTGCCGCTGAAGGAGGTTTCTGCCGCCATTACCCCGGCGCGCCTGAGCCAGGTGAGCCGAATTCTGAACGCCGACCTGAAAAAGTTTTTCGGCATCGCACGGCCCAGAATACTCGTGGCCGGGCTGAACCCCCATGCCGGCGAAGGAGGACATCTGGGCCGTGAGGAAATCGACACCATCGAGCCCACGCTGGAAACCCTGCGTGCTGAAGGGCTGTCCCTGACCGGGCCACTGCCGGCCGACACCCTGTTCACGCCCCACTGGCTGGAGCAGGCGGATGCCGTCCTGGCCATGTACCATGATCAGGGTTTACCGGTGCTGAAGTT
>Ga0247720_100131_pt1 | contig 36134 bp, 39 predicted proteins | sample MSEWel2015_12_15_FD_189078 | JGI IMG/M metagenome (GOLD analysis project Ga0247720, IMG submission 189078) | Subsurface sediment microbial communities from gas well in West Virginia, United States - MSEEL Well Study Marcellus 3H_2015_12_15 | ecosystem: Environmental > Terrestrial > Deep... | reverse complement strand
TGCCGCCGGCTTCCTTCGGATTCCACCTCGCGATGGACACCCTTGCCTTTGGCTAGCAGACTCGTGCTGCCTCGCCTGCAGTGGACTTTCACCACCAAGTTAACGCCCATGCCGGGCGCACACAAAATTTGGAGCGCCAAAACAGGCGCTCCAAATGGTTCTCAATGATTTAATAATTATGCACATTTGTTACCTAATAACCATGTGGTTTGTTTTTATTTCTCACCCCCCTGGTCCCCTGTTATATTAAACTTATATTAAATTTACTGCAATGATTTTCCTGGTAATTTATTCCTTGAGAAGGGTGGGGTAACGTAATTTTGCGCAACCACATTCTTCCTCAGTATTGATATGACGCATAGCTTCCAGAAGAATACTTCCCATTCGATGTGCCTCCTGATAGAAAATATCGGCCAATTCGCTATGTTCCCAATCCCTGTTTACTCCTTCGGCGTAGTTGGTTACAATATCTACCCGTCCGTAACAGGCGCCAATCTCTCTGGCCAGGTAAACTTCGGGGCACATGCTCTGCCCCACTATATCTGCTCCCAGGCGGCCCAGCATGGCAACTTCGGCCGGGCTTTCAAAATGACGTCCATCGGTAACGGCATAAATTCCCCGGTCAAAAACACGTCCTCCTTCCGGAGCGTTTTTTTCTGCTGCCTGAAACAGGGCATTACAAAGGATGGGGCATACGGGCTGGCGCATAGAGAGCAGGAATTCTCCCCCGAGGCTCACGTCCTTGCGCATGGAAAAATCCAGGTAGTCTGAAGGGATAAGTATATCCCGCGGCTTGAGCAAGTGGTTGATGGCTCCCACTCCCCCTTCAGCCAGAATTTTTTTTACGCCTGCTTTCTGTAATACCCAGAACAATTGTTGAGAAGCCCTGCCCCGGCTTACCCCTTGGCGCCAGCCATGCATTTTTACGGTTAAAACTTTTTTTCCTCCAACAATAAACAGCTTTAAAGGGGGGCTTTCCCCATAGGGTGTGGGGAACACGAGTTTTTCGGCAATAACCATGACATCGGGGAAATCAAGATCTTGGGGGAAATTTAGACTAAATGTGCTGGAGCCGCCTATAATTGCATAATCAACCCGGGGAATTTCTGAATAAGTCACGCAATCAACTCCTTTGAGCAACATAAAAGTGTCGCCTGCTATGTGGCTGAACCGGGTTAAAAGAAAAGGCATCGTATGATGCTAGGTATTTCAGTTCTGCCGTTTTTAAAGCCTGCCGAACCTGATCCGCCGTATAGCCATATTCCCGGTGCTGTTCGGTGAATTTATGATAGTATTCTCCTTTTCTAATAAAAGCTGTGAGTTCAATTTCCCAACTAATATTTGCAGGATAATAGCGGCTGCGCCAGATTAGGGTATATTCCGGTTCGTCTATTACGGTTACATCTGGAGTGCTACCGGCCAGCCACTGAATGGTATTCAGGTCAAAAACGAACATGCCACCGTCGACGAGGTTTTTTCTAACCTGCCGAAAAGTTTTTTCCATATCTTTATAATCTGCCAGGTAATTTAAACCGTCGTGGAAACAAATGACCAGGTCTACCGGTTTTTTAAGTTCAAAAGAACGCATGTCGGCGGTTATGAAATTTACTTTCAGTTTTTGCTCTATAGCTTTTTTGCTGGCAACAGTTATCATGGATGGGGATAGATCCAGTCCCGTAACATGGTAGCCTCTCCGGGCGAGGGGTAAAGTAGTATTTCCCGTACCGCAGGCCAGATCGAGTACGGTACAGGGGCGATAATTAAATCGTCTTAGAATTTCTTCCAGGTAATCTATCCATCCTTCATAGTCTACCCCGGATACTAATAGATCGTAAATCAAGGCCAGATTAGCATAACAGGGCATCTGCTACTTCCTTTCGTAGTTTGAAGTAAAATGTGCCCCCGTTAATTCGGGGGCTGGAAAGCGAAATTATCTAGTTTATTTAAACTTTATTTTGCTTTAAGGCAAGCCAGGATATCCTCCAGTACTTTCTTTATTTCTTGATCGCCATTAATATTTTTAAGCAGCCCTTTGCCGGCATAGTAATCAATCAATGGTTGTGTCTGGGCTTCGTAGACGTCCAGGCGGTTGGCCACAGCCTCTTCATTGTCGTCGCTACGCTGGTAAAGCTCTCCGCCGCAATTATTACATTTTCCCTCCACTTTGGGCGGGTTGAATAAAATATGATAGCTGGCTCCACAGCTGCGGCATACACGGCGCCCGGTGAGGCGAGCCATAAGCTTGTCCCTGGGTACAGCGATGTTAATTACTGCGTCAAGCTGTATATTCATATCCTGGAGAGTTTCATCAAGTGCCTGGGCCTGGGCCAGGGTTCTGGGAAATCCATCCAGGAGAAAGCCCTTTTCACAATCGGGTTTTTGGAGGCGATCCTTTACCATTCCTACAACAACTTCGTCAGGCACCAGCTCACCCTTGTCCATATATTCTTTAGCTCTTTTCCCCATTACTGTGCCTTCTTTAATTGCTGCTCTGAACATGTCTCCTGTAGAAATGTGGGTAATATTCAGTTCCTTTACAAGCATTTCGGCCTGGGTACCCTTGCCGGCTCCTGGAGGCCCCATGATCAGCAGCTTCAAAACCATCCCCTCCTTCTAAAAATAACCGGAATTTAACCAAGAAAATTATATCATGGATTAACTACCGGGAAAACATTTGATATCGTTAAATTTTGGGGCAAAGTTAAAACCCGCAAACCCTTGATTTTACAGGGTTTACGGGTTTTTCTGGTCGGGATGACAGGATTTGAACCTGCGACCTCACGGTCCCGAACCGTGCGCTCTAGCCAAACTGAGCTACATCCCGTTCGCAAAGTATATTATCCTATATGGTTTAAGAAAAGTCAAGGGTTTTTCCTAGCCAGTTTAAGCCTTGCCTTTCCGGTTTGATATACGTTATAAGTTTATGGGCCAGTTCTACACCCAGTACCCAGAGGGCAGCAGTGGTTAGATGAGTTGGCGCGACGGAGTCAAAAAGGATATTTGCCCGGGGTGGAAATTCATCGTCACCGGACCAGATGGTCACGGCTAAAGGAAGCTTGGGTAAAGCCGGGATTATGGCACCAGCATCTCCCATATTAACAGGTGTCCCCCCCAGGTGTTTTGTGGCGCGATAAAAATCATCCATTCTGGTGCCAAAAGCTTCTGCCAGGGGTTTTAGAGCGTCGGTATAAAAGGGGGCATTATGGAGGGCTCCATACGGTAATTCCAAAAAGGATAACCACTTACCGCGGGGTGGCAAACCGCTAGCCGAACAGAGATACTGGAGAATCAAGGTGTGATCATTATAAGATACCTCTTTACAGTTTCCTTGTTTGTAAACATTACCGGCAAAATCGATTAAATAATCCTGCCCGAAGTAAGTCAACGAAAATATTTTTTTGTTGTTATCAAAGGTGGCTCCGGTACGTAAGGTAATTAGTTCAGGTTCAGCGATTAGTGATTTAAACTTAAGTCTTGCTTCGTTTAAAGCATTAAGCTGTTTGATCATTTCTCCCTCTACCCCGTCCCTTAATTTTATCAGCACCCTAGTGTCCTTTTAAATACAGAATAATGGCTGTAATGATTACTACCAGGAAAAGAACCATGGATAGCCCGCCAAAATTAGTCAGTGCTTTTAAACGAATACCTTCATTCTCTGCCTTTTCGCGCAGATTCTTGTAAACTTCTAGCCGGCCGATTACATCCATGACCAGGCTATCAGCCAGGTCGGGATCCCCTCCTTTTTCCAGGAGGCTTTGTACCGTAGTATCCAACCACGTTTGTCGTTCTTCTTTATCCAGGAGAGCAAATTTTTCTTTTAAGAAAAGTTTAAACTCTTTTTCCCTTGGTTTTAATTGTTTAAAATAAATACGCCTTTCCAGGCGGGAAAATTGCCGGATATTTTTACCTAAGAGGGAAATTTCTTGTTCTTGAAGGTTAAACTGTTGACCCAGGAGTAAAGCAAATTTATATGACAAGGATGTCCCACCCTTCTGGTTTTCCATAAATTCTTTTTTCTCCATCTCCCCGGGAAGATCCTTTAATGATGTAAATTATTACAAAAATTCTTTCCGCATGTTTATTTCATTAACCAGTCCCTCTTCGCATCAATTTTGCGCATAGGAAGGGAGCGGCGGCCCTGCTAACATATCAGAGAAAAGGAAAGAGGGTTATTTATGTAGAAGAATTTTTATGAAATTAAACTGGAGGGAATAACGTGGAAGTTTATGCCCTTGTCGGTCCAAGCGGTACCGGAAAAAGTCACCGGGCTATTACAACTGCTCACGAATGTGGTGCGGAATTAATCATTGACGACGGACTTTTAATTAAAGGCAACCGCATTTTAGGGGGGATATCGGCAAAGCGACAGCCTACCCGTATTGGTGCTATAAAAACTGCTCTTTTCATGGATGAAGAGCATGCCCGGCAGGCCAGAGCAGTGCTGGAAGAAGCAAAACCTTCTCGGGTTCTAATACTTGGTACTTCATTGGAGATGGTGGAAAAAATTGCTTTCAGGTTGGGTTTGCCATCAGTTTCCAGGGTCATTAACATTGAAGAGATAGCTTCTCCTCGGGAAATTCGTCAAGCCCTCAACATGCGCGCCCGTTACAGTAAACATGTCATTCCAGCTCCTACGGTGGAGGTTAAAAAGAGGTTTCCTGAAATATTTGCTGATTCTATAAAGATCTTTTTAGGGCGCCAGAGCCCGCAGGTTAAGCGGAGCTGGCTGGAACAATCAGTGGTACGCCCTGCCTTTACCTGTTACGGCAAATTAACAATTACCACCGGAGCTCTGGTGGCTATTATATCCAGGGTGGCTGAAGAAGTTCCGGGAGTTAAAAGTTCTGGTCGAGTGTATATTAAAAGGGAGACAGATGGGGTATTTATTGAATTGCATCCTGTTTTATACTATGGCTATGTGTTGAACAAAGTAGGCAGGGAAATCCAGCTGGCTGTAAAAGAGCGGGTGGAAGAAATGACTGGCCTGGTTGTTAAATCGGTAAACATTCTGGTGAGGGAGTTGTATTTTCCAAAAGGGAAAGAGCCGGCTTAGTTACCGGCTCTTCTAAATCTTTGTGGCAAATACATGGTTGCCTATACGGGTCACCACAGGCAGGGTACGAATCCAGCGGTCTGTGGCTGTATGCGGGTTGTAGAAAAATAAGGCGCCGTTGGTGGGATCTCTTCCAGCCAGGGCTTCTAGAGCAGCATTAATGGCCGTTTCGTCAGGTTCCAGATATATGGAGCCGTCCTGAACCGGTGAAAACTGAAAGACATTGTTGTCTTTCTGAAAAATTACTTCCCGGATGGTTTTGGGAAAACCCGGGCTGGCCAGCCGGTTAAGGATTACAGCCCCCACGGCTACCTGACCGGTAAAACTTTCTCCCCTGGCTTCGGCATGAATCAACCTGGCCAGGAGCAGTAAATCCTCCCTGGATATACCTCCGCGGGAAATTACCGCTGGAAGCTCGCTAAACCGATCCGGTACCAAAAGCACATCACCAGGTCTAATTAAAGAATCCCTGAGTTTGTTAGTTTCCATTAATTTGGCCAGGGAAACATTATGAACCCTGGCAATTTTGTACAGCGTATCTCCTGGCCTGACGGTGTAGCAAAGCATACACTTGTAGCTGGTCAGGTTATTTTCATTTCCCCATGATGTGCTGGCTTCCACCTGTTTTGCTGCTAAAAGCCAGGTCAGTGCAACAATTATAGTTACCGCGCCAGCATATCTGGTTAGTCTACTGCCCATTGTGTCCTCCTTTCCGGCTATTAACTATTTTGGACAAGCCGGGGAGGAATTATACACAGATATTCAGGTAAAGTGAGACTTAAGCCATTAGCAGGAGAGCATTAATTATTGCTGCGGCTATAGTGCTGCCACCCCGGGTACCGACCATGGTAATATATGGTATCCCAAGGGATATTAATTCTTCTTTGGATTCAGCTGCACCAACAAAACCTACAGGTGTTCCGACTACCAGAGCAGGCCTGACCTGTCCTGCAGATACTAGGCGGCACAAGGTAAAAAGAGCCGTAGGGGCATTGCCTATAGCTATAATACCCCCTTCTATTTTGGGAACTCCCAGTTCCATGGCTACCATGGCCCGGGTGGTTCCCCTCATTTGGGCATATTTAATTACTTCGGGGTGGTTGATCAGGCAGATTACTTCCACTCCCAGAGATGCCAGGCGGTTTTTGATAAGGCCACTGCGGACCATGTTTACGTCGGTGAGAATGGGTTTTCCTGCTTTAAGAGCACGCAAACCACTTTCCACGGCCCGGGGGTGAATGCGTATTAACCGGGCACAGGACAGATCACCGGTGGTATGCACAACACGCTTGATGATAGATCTTTCCCCTGCTGGTAGCGTAGCCAGGTCGGGCAGGTTTTCTTCAATTATGCGCATGCTCTCCCTTTCAATGGCTGCAGGATTAAATAATTCCATGCCCTTCGTTAACCTCCTGGATTCGTTCTATTATTATTTCGGCCAATTTTTGGTGGGCACCGATATGACCGGTCATGACAATATCCATATGGGGATAGCGAGTTCTTTCCCTGGCTAAAATTTCGGGTATGTCTTTTTTCATATGTATCCCCTGGGAGAGAAAAAGGGGGACTACCACAACTTTTTTCATTCCCATGGCTGACATCGTAGCCAGGGCTGCCGGTAAATCCGGCTGGTTAAATTGTAAAGATGCTCCCTCCACCAGATCGTAAGAACCATCCCTGGCTACCAGTTCCTTTAAATCCTGCAGGGTGGCCTGGGCCTCTGGAAGGCGGCTACCATGGGCCAGAAGAATGATTCCTGTCTTCATAGCCTATGCAACATCCTTTCGTTATTAATTCTTTTCAACAATTCCTGTCGGCTGGTTACAGAATTATCCGGTACCCGGGGTCTGCTAATTATCACTACCGGCAAACCAAGTTCCAATGCTGCGGCAACCTTGGTATCCGTTCCCCCTATGGTACCACTGTTCTTGGTAACCACTACCTCTGCCTCATATTGTTTAAACAGGGCACGATTCAATTCCAGGCTAAAGGGACCCTGCATGGCTACAATATCGGCAGGGCTCAGCCCCAGCTGCCGGCAGTGCTGGATCACTTCTGGTTCAGGGAGCACCCGTACTACCAGTCGTGCTCCATGCTGGCGGGCGGTGTTTAAAAAGATGTTTAGAGTTTTGCTACCCGTGGTCAGGAAAATTACTTTACCATGTCTTACGGCCTGTTGGGCTGCTTCCTCGTAGCTGTTGCTGCAATGAATTAGCGGGTGCTGGGGCAGGCTGCTTTCCTCACGCTGGTAACGTAAATAGGGAATTTGCGTCCTGGCGCAGGCCTGACGGGCATTTTCTGATACCTGCTGGGCGTAGGGATGGGTGGCATCAATCAGAAGCTTAATATGGCGATTCTTAATCAGGGCTACCATATCATTTATGGACAGTTTGCCGGTAATGACTTCGGCACCGTGCCGGGCCAATAGTTCTCCACCATAAGGCGTGGTTGCTGAAGCCAGAACATTGTAGCCATGATTTATAAGGTCCTGAACAATCAAGCGCCCGTCGGCAGTTCCGCTCAAAACCAGAATCATAGCACATATCCCCTGGGTGTAACCAGGTAGTTATCCAGTTTTTTAGTTTGATTGTTACCAATGATTAAAATACTGAACATATCCAGAGAGTAAGAAAGTAGATTTTCCAGATCTGTTATTACTACTTCTTCCCCGTCGCGATAAGCCTGGCGAACTATCCCTACCGGCGTGCTCGCATTTTTATATTGAAGCAAGATTTCCCTGGCCCTCTGAATTTGAAATTTTCTCTTATGACTGGCCGGGTTATACAGTACTATTACGAAATCTCCCTGAGCAGCCAGGGCCAGCCTCTTTTCTATAATTTCCCATGGGGTTAAAAGATCACTTAAGCTAATTACCACGAAATCATGCATTAAAGGTGCACCCAGTAATGCTGCTGCTGCGGTAGCAGCGGTAATGCCGGGGATGATCTCTACTTCAACCAGGTCATGCAATTTATCCTGATATAGAATTTCCAGGGCCAGCCCGGCCATGCCATAAACCCCGGGATCTCCACTTGAAACCAGGGCAACTTTTCGTCCCTTTTGAGCCTGTGCAATGGCTGCGCGGCAACGCTCAACTTCACGGGTCATACCCGTACTGATAATTTCTTTTCCTTCCACCAGGGGAGCAATGAGTTGAACGTAGGTTTTGTATCCAACGATAATATCTGCTTCCTGCAGAACTCTTAGTGCTTTGGGACTTAAATAATCGGTACTTCCCGGTCCTGTTCCCACCACCCATAACTTTCCTCGGCTAACGCTACCGTCACGCCCTCCCGGCTTGTTTTGGGGAGAATCAGTCTGGCGTGGTGAGCAGCAGCCAGCAGAGCAACCGGTTCGCATACACCACCAACTCCTATCCTTTTCTGAACAAAAGAAGAATGTTGAAGATTTTTTACACGGGAAAATATGGATTGGATTTGTTCCCTTGAAAAACTCACCAGGGGGATTCCCATTTCCCGGGCAACCTGCTGCAAACCACGTTCCTGTACCCGCAGGTCTATTGTTGCCAGTAGACGCAGGCTGGTAGGGCTGCGCCGGGCGAGTTTCAGGGCATGTAATAGGGCTTCTTTAATCTTTTCCGGATCAATTTCCTTCCGGCAACCAATACCGGCTATAAGGTTTCGTGGTCTTAGAAAAAGGGTTTTTTCATGGGGCAACGAAATCTCGCGGTTAGTTATTACTACCAGCCAACCTGGCGGCCTGGTAATGGGCAATTTGTCCCATGGGATTAGCTTTAAGCCCTGCATTGGGGTAAAGGGCAGTGGAAATTCACTGCAAAACGCAACCATCTCACCATTTACCAATGCCGCATTTACCTGTTTTACAGCGTTAAATGGTTCCATAATCAGGGCATATTTACGGGCCAAGACATCTACTGAAGGCAGGCCGTGTACGTCCGTAGCAGTGGTAATTACCGGTATGGCCTGGAAAGCTCCAGCCAGATTCTGGGCCAGCTCATTGGCTCCCCCCAGGTGGCCGCTTAAAGTGCTGATCACGAACTGGCCTTTTTCATCCATAACCACCACTGCAGGATCAGAACGCTTGTCTTTAATTAAAGGAGCAAGTAACCTGACCACAATACCCAGGGCCATGATAAAGATCAAACCCTGGCACCGGTAAAATTCTCCTGCCACTATCCGGGATACAGGACCGTAGAAGGGTTCCCCTTCTCCCGGAAAACGGCCGGGCCTGAACATGCGCACCTGGTGTCCCTCATTTAACAAATGCCGGGATACCTTTGCCGCCAGCTCTGTACCGTTTTTAGTAATGGCAAATATAGCAATGTTCATTTCCTGCTGTTCCGGTAGCTGTGGTCAAAATGAGGGTCATAGAGCCGCGACAACTGGTAGGAAGAATTAAAAACATCTCCTACCAGAACCAGGGCGGTGCGGGTAATACCTGCATTCTTAACCTGTTCAGCAATATCTGCCAGCGTTCCCCGCAACAAGCGTTCTTCAGGCCACGAGACCTTTTCTATTACCAGTACCGGGGTTTGGGGAGAATAACCTCCAGCAAGTAATTCTTCCACCACCTGTTCTATCTGGTGAACGGAAAGAAAGATACACATGGTGCACTGATGACGGGCCAGTTCCCTAAGCTTTTCTTGTTCTGGAACCGGGGTACGTCCTTCCAGCCGGGTAAGGATTACTGTTTGGGTTACGCCTGGTAAAGTCAGCTCATGGGGAATGGCGGCTGCAGCAGCCAGAAAGGAGCTTACCCCTGGTACAACCTTAAAAGGTATGTCCTGGGACATCAGAGCATCCATCTGTTCCTGTATGGCTCCATATAGAGCAGGGTCACCGGTATGCAGTCGAACCACGGTTAATTGTTTCAGGTGTGCCCTGCGCATTACAGCCAGTATTTCCTCTCGGGTCATGGTGGCACTATTATAAATCTCTGCACCTGGTTTGCAGTAATTTAATATTTTGGGATTAACCAGCGAGCCGGTGTAAATAACTACATCAGCTTCCTGCAGTAACTTTGCTCCCTTAATAGTTATCAGTTCAGGATCTCCCGGTCCGGCACCAACAAAATAAATCATTTATTGCCCCCCTTAAATTAACGACCTTTTAAGTTCCGGAGGATGAGTATTGACATATAATCAAGATTTTTTCCAGCAAATTCGGTTATTTCCCGGCTTATTATTTGATCCGGGTAGCCACAACGACTTACCAGGACGGCACGATTAATTAAATTTTTTTTGTGTAAAATTTCCAAAATCTTATCGAAATGGCGGTTTATTTTCATCAGTACCACGTTATCAAAGTTATCCAGGGTCTCTTCCAGTCGCTTAAGATTATTAACTGCCGGTATCACTGCCAGGTCTTCATCTCCTGTAGCCAGTGGTTCTCCCAGTGCGGCTGCACATGCGCTCATGGCAGTGACCCCCGGAATGGTTTCTACCGGTAGCCAGGGATAATTTTTTTGCAGGTAAGCCTGTATATAGCCATAAGTGCTATAAAACATGGGGTCACCAATGGTAATAAAGGCTACCTTGTTTCCCTGTTGTACCAGTTGTGCTACTTTTTCCCCGGCTATGGCCCAATGTTCTTCTAATATTTGCTTGTTTCTGGACATGGGAAAAGTTAATTCGATAGTTAGGATTTGATGCTTGATTATCTTATTGACCACTGACAAAGCCAGGCTTTCCCGGTCAGCTGATGATTTAGGAACACATACTACATCTACATTTTGTAATATGCGATAAGCTTTTAGGGTAAGTAGCTCTGGATCCCCGGGGCCAACTCCGATACCATAAAACTTACCCCCCACCCTCATCTCCCTCCTTTTGGACAGCAATGATCCACACCGGGTTTAAAGCATGCAGCAGATGATAATTGCCGCGGGAAACCGCACGGGTAACAGATACCTGTACCACTTCCTTTTTCCATGGCAGTTGGTCGAGTAAAACCAGGATGCGGGTGAGTGTTTCCAGGGTTAAGGCGTTAATGACCACTCTTGCTCCAGGATTAAGTCTTATTTGCAGCAGGTTTATTATCTCTTCCAGCTTTCCGCCCGAGCCACCGATGAAGACCCTTTGGGGAACGGGAAGGGGGAGCAACGCTTCTGGAGCGCGACCTTCAATTACCTCTATATTTTTCAGGTCGAACTGGTATATGTTTTTACGGATTAGCTCTCTTGCAACAGGGTTCTGCTCGATGGCATAAACAGTGCCGTTGCCTATTAGCCTTGCCGCTTCTATGGCAAGGGAGCCGGTACCGCTGCCAATATCCCACACAACCTGGCCTGGCCCTAATCGTGCTTTGGCCAGGGTGACGGTACGAACTTCTTCCTTGGTCATGGGAATATCGCCGCGAATAAAAAATTCATCAGGAATTCCCGGAGTCGTGTAAGGCCAGGACTTTCTCATCTATAATCACCATAACACAATTTTTTTGCCCGGATAGATCCATACAGGCTAGTTCACCGGCTGTGGTTTCCAGGATTTTTTCTTCCGGATAACTCAAATTACAACAAACAAAAATTTTTCGGTTGATTATACCTGCTTCTAAGAGCATGCTGGCTATGCGGCTGGGTGAACTTCTCGGGTCGGTAAAAAGGGCTACTTTTTTATGGTCGCGCACCAGCTGAATCAAGTCTTCAACTGGTCTTCCGTGAGCACTTGTAATCAGGGCATCGTGCCAGGGCAGGGCCAGGCGGGCGAAGGCCAGTTGCACAGAACTGACACCAGGAATTACTTCCAGTTCCTCTACAGAAAAGTATTGAAGCAGGTACTGCAGAATACCATATAAACCGGGGTCGCCGGAGGCTATAACGGCTACTCCTTCTTCCCGGTGTCGATTGATAAAATCAACCATGGCCTTAAGGTTATTTTTAATGATAAACGTTTTTTGTCTACCATTGGCTAAAAGAGAAAGATGGCGAATGCCGCCTACCAGCACCCCGGCTTCGGCCAGAGCCTTTTGGGCTGCGGGAGTAAGGTAATCCTGGTGGCCCGGGCCCACCCCAATTATTTTAATTCGCGGCATCCCAGTGCCCTCCCTATTTCCCGGGCATGATGGTCCCATCCCAGGATTTTGCCATCTAAGGTCAAGAATACCGTTCCCACCAGCAAGCGGTGGTGGACGTACTCCATGGCTCGCTGGCTGGCCCGGCTAGCCAGCTGATGGTATATGCCCAATAAATTATGTTCAGCCAGAAGATCTACTGCACTTTCAATAGTGCCGGCTTCCATAATATGAGCAATCAGGGTTCTGTCTGCTCCCATCAGGGCAGCATAACTGGCCAGCGTTTCTCGCCGGGCATCCGCTATGCGGCTGTGAGTGTGAAATATTCCAGCTGCAACTTTTAACAGTTTGCCATGATGTCCCCAGAGGAGAACGCCGGAAAAGCCTTTTTCTACACAGTTTTCCAGCATGAACCCCACGAAATTACTCATTTCTACCACGGCATCGGCCGGAAATCCGTATTTATCAACTGCCGTCCGAACCCCCATTTGTCCGGGAGTAAGAACAACCTGGTTAAAACCCGCTGCCCTGGCTACGTCCAGCAGTGGTAATAGAGAATCTTTAAAAGCTTCTTCGGACATGGGCCGAACTATCCCCGTTGTACCCAATATGGATATACCTCCTACAATCCCCAGGCGGGGGTTCAGGGTGCGCCTGGCCACCAGCTCTCCTCCGGGTACGCTGACCGTAAGTTCCACTCCCCGATTGGGAGGAAGGATGCTGTTTACCGCTTCCCTGATCATTTGCCTTGGAACAGGGTTAATGGCTGGCTCTCCTACTGCCACTGCCAGACCCCGTTTGGTAACCCGTCCTACACCGGGTCCCCCGCGGAGCTGGATCCCTTTTTTAGTGGGGCGAGCTTCTACTACAACTGGGAGGCCGTGGGTAACGTCGGGATCATCCCCCCCGTCTTTAATTACCACTGCCCTTGTGCCACCGGGTATATTTACCAGCTTATGGATTGGTACCCTGATTAACTGGCCAGTTGGATTTACCAGGGTAACTTCACCGGGCTTGGTATCATGATAAAGTAATTCTGTAGCCGCACGGGCTGCTGCAGCAGCACATGCTCCGGTGGTAATTCCGTTACGTAAAGATTTAGTCACTTCATTTTTCCTCCTGAAAAAAACACGCCCGGCAAAAGAAGGGCGTGTCAGGTTTCATTACGCCTGCTATCTTTCGCGCGAAGATAGATAGGCCTTTACTGAACTTGAAAAGTTCAGTTTTAAGGGGCAGGCAGGTCTCCTGGCTCGCGGATCATCAGATAACCGCGCCTTCCCGGTCAATACTCACAATAAATATTGTAAAATCACAACAAATTGTTGAAAAATATCTTTTTAGCTTTCCAGTGAGTATATAACCAGTGGCAATTTGCGGCTCCTCCCCGGTTACAGTGGCGGGACCGCGCCGGCTCAAGCAGGTTAGCTGCTCCCCGGTCTTCCCTATTATCCCCCGAGGGGACCCGCCCCTGACATTTAGTTTTTCCTTTTCAGACTAGCTGTCCTGGAGTTTTTCCCTGCGTTTGATCATTCGAATATCATCTTCTACCGATAATCGACAGGGCCAGCACATTTGGCAAATGCGGGACGCAGTTCTTTCCCCCAGATATTCACCCAGGTTTTCCAGGCTGATATTGGTGGTGATGATTACGGGAAGACGGTGATTAACGCGGTAATTTAATATAGAGTAAAGTTTATTTTTGGCCCATTCAGTATAATTATGGGCTCCCAAATCATCCAAAAATAAGAGAGGCACTTCCCTTGCCGTATCCAGCAGGTCTTTTTCCGAATAATGTTCTATTATCTGGCGGTTTTGATCATAAGTAGAGCGCAGGCGATCCAGTAAATCAGGTACGACGACAAACAATAATACTGTTTCTGCTTCCAGTAAAGCGTTTGCTATACATGCCGCCAGGTATGTTTTCCCACTTCCAACGGGACCTGTAATTAAAAGACCATCGATATGCCGGTTTTTTTTAAAGTTTTGGACGAAGTCCAGTGCTGCTTGAAAGGTACGCCTGGCCAACTCGTAATAAGTTATTTTTCGTTCCGGATCTATTCTGAATTTGGAATAATACTTGAAGTCAAATTTATCAAAAGTATGACTACGTAACCCTTCTGGCAATCCAGCTTCTTTAAAACGGTTGAGGATAGCCTTTTGCTTGCTACAGGAGCAGGGAAAAGCCACGTTATTTTTTATCACTATACCCCGGTCATTACATACAGGGCAGGCCTTCATTGGCCAGCATCCTTTCTCCCTTAACTAAGATATAGGGTTTTTAAAAGTGCTTTTTTACGTTCGTCTACCTTTGGTGTGGTATTTTTAACTGAACGTCGTTTCTTAAACTGCGCATCATAGGCGTTTATTTCTTCCAGAGTACGAAGATTATTCTTTTTCCACTCCAGAATAATACTATCAATATATTTAAAATTATGCTTTCCCCTCAAGACAGCCCGGCGCAGGGCTTCTAAAACCAGCGTAGGGTTTAATTCTTCAATCCATTGCCGTATTTGTTCTACCTCCATAGGAGAAACAGGACGCCCGAACTCCTGTTCAAATGCCTTTATAATTAATGCAAATTCCGGAGAATTGGCTTCCGTCCGGGTTCTTTTTTCCAGCAAGCAGCGGGTACGCTCTATTTCCCTGACCCTGATACTGGCCCAGATCTCTGAAAGCTTTTCCAGCAACGGTTCAAAATCGTACCCACTCAGGATCTGATCCTTGCTTTCATCGTAATACTCAGTTACAGCCAGGACCTCTTTTTCTAACAACCTGTTTAGATTTTGCTGTACCCGGGTTACATCCTGGGACGTACACTCAGCCAGCGCAGAAGCGGAAGGAAGTAAATTTTTTTCCTCTATCTGTAACCTTAAAAGTTGAATGAGAAGGATCATTTCTTCATCGGTTATATCAAGGTGGCGATATAAGCGAAGCAAAAGGTTGGGAACAGCTGTAATGCCCTGGAGTAAAAGATCTGTTCCAAAGGCAGCGGTAATATTTCCCTCACGGTATCTTTTTACCGTTCTACCGCTCATCATAACCTTCCTCCCTGTTAGTGAATATTTTATGGTAAGGGAGGAAGTTTGTCCAGATAAAAAAAACCTTATAAGGGGCAGGGTTGACGAGCAGTAAATGTATATACTGCTAACCCCATTTCTTTTAGCATAATTATCGCCTGCTTTATATATGCTCCCAGTTCTGAAAGCCGGTGCGCGTCAGAGCCAACGGTAAATACTTTCACACCATACTCACGGGCCAGGAAAAGAATTTCCCTGCTGGGATGAAACTCGCTTAGCCCCCGTTTTATGCTGGAGGTGTTTACTTCCAGGCCAATTTTTTTTCGTGCCATATCCTTCAGTATAGGCTCGATCTTTCCCTGATGGGCATCTATTAAAGTTTTACCCCAGAAGCGTTCACCATGACGGCGATAAAGATCCAGGTGAGCTATACAATCAAAAAGGTTACAATTTACCGCATCCTGTAATATCTGGAAATATTCGTTTAATGCCTCATCTACAGTATGAGAGGAAAAGTACTCCTGGCTTTCTTTCCAGGAAGATATGGACTGGTGAGCAAGGCAATGTATTGAACCCAGTACATAATCGAATGGATAACTGGTAATAATTTTTTCTATTCTTTCCTCACAACCGCGTATATACCCAATTTCCACGCCGGCTTTAATTTTTAAATGTGTACTTCGTAATTGGTTTCGAGCATTTTCAATTTCAAAGAAGTAATTGTCAAGCCAGCTCAGGTCTTCCATGGGATGAAATTTTCCTTCTACCCGTACAAACCAATCTTTTTGCCTGCGCACCGGGTCCACTTCCAGATGGGGGGTAAAACAGATTTCTTTCAATTCAAGTTTTAATGCCCTCTGACAATATTCCAGAATGCTTTGGTCTTCGGCATCAATGGAATAACCCGGATGTATATGGTAGTCCAGAAGATATATCATTCAACAATCTCCGCTCCTAAAACTGTTTCCATTTGTTTTAATGCCCAAAGATGAGCTTCTTCATCAAAACTGGCTACACCTTTAGAATATACTAAGGTTCGGTAATCCCTATTCCGCAATTCCTCTACAGTGTATAAAACGCAGATATTGGTGCAAACGCCTACAATGTGGACTGCGACTGGATTAAGATCTCCCAAAATTTTACTCAAATTGGTCCGGTAAAAACCACTATAACGTGTTTTGGGAACTTTAATGGCAAAAGGGTATTCTTCAATCAGTGATGCCAGTTCATCAATAAGGCTTGCTCCCGGAGTACCGTAAACGCAATGGATGGGAAAACGGGAGAATTCCGGATCTTCTGGTGAATGAGCATCCATAATAAAAATTATCGGTTCCTGCTGGTTCATGAACTCTTTCACTTTTTCCACCACAAACGGGACAATCTTTCTGCCGTTTTCACCGCAATTTAATGTTCCGTTGCTATCAATAAAGTCCTTTAGCATATCTATTACCATTAAAACATGGCGAGGCATAAATATCCCTCCTTATATTAAACTTGTAGCTATTACTAAATCTGTTAATACTAAAACCATTAGTATTTTAACATATCTTTTTCAATACTGGTAGGTACAGTAGAAAAACCCAGTGCCCCTGGCAAAATATAACACGTTAAAATCCTTTATAACCTAATCCTGGCACTCTGGTAATATTTTTATTCAACCTTCACCGCTGTACCACTGGCTGTAACCATGAGCATACCTTCCCGAATTACTTCATAATCAAGATCAATACCGATTACCGCATTGGCTCCCAACCGCCGGGCCTGGGTGGTCATTTCTTCCAGGGCAATCTGGCGGGCCTGGGATAGTTTGGTTTCATAAGCTCCAGATCGACCTCCTACAATGTCGGTAATGGTGGCAAATAAATCCCGTACTATATTAGCACCCATTATTGCTTCGCCGGTCACGATGCCCAAATAAGCCAAAATTTTTTTCCCCTCTACATTGGGAGTGGTTGTTAAAATCATATAACAGACCTCCTCACTACAGGATATATTAATAGAAACCGGGTTTCTTTAAGGGATTATTTGCGTACGATAATTTCACTATTTACGGTATAAAGTCCATATTTTATTAACCATAAGTGTTATTATATATTATTTTATAAAAAAATTGACGGGTAATTCTGGATTCTGAACTAACTATTGCATTTAAAGGATAATCTATGATATTTTTTATTTTACACAAGGTAAATAGACCGGATAAGCATTAAACTTTAACATTTGGAAAAAATAGAACGTGTAGCTATCCTGAAGAGGGGTGAACTGTATGACGGTAAGACTTGGAATTAACGGCTTTGGTCGTATAGGCCGCAATGTGTTTCGAGCTGCTTTAAATCATCCGGAAATAGAAGTTGTGGCAGTTAATGACCTGACTGATGCTGCTACACTGGCTCATTTACTTAAGTATGATTCTGTTCACGGGATCTGTCGTGGCGAGGTGGAAGCAGTTGACGACGGTTTCATTGTTAACGGCAGAAAAGTCAAGGTGTTTTCGGAGAAAGATCCCGGTAAATTGCCCTGGGGCGAGCTGGGGGTTGAAATAGTGGTGGAATCTACCGGTCGTTTTACCGCCCGGGAAGATGCCGCCAAACACCTGGAAAGTGGGGCGAAAAAAGTGTTAATCAGCGCCCCTGCCAAAAACGAAGATATAACCATAGTCATGGGTGTAAACGAAGATAAATACGATCCTGCCCGGCACAAAGTTATATCCTGTGCTTCCTGCACCACGAACTGCCTGGCACCGGTTGTCAAAGTGTTGCATAACCGCTTTGGTATTGTGCGGGGCCTAATGACTACCGTTCATTCATACACTAACGATCAGCAGATTTTAGACCTGCCCCATAAAGATCTAAGACGTGCCCGTGCAGCAGCCCTGTCCATCATTCCTACCACCACTGGTGCCGCTAAGGCTGTAGCTCTTGTTTTGCCTGAATTAAAGGGCAAGCTCAATGGGATGGCCATGCGAGTACCTACTCCCAATGTTTCTGTAGTCGACCTGGTAGCCGAGCTTTCCCGGCCTGCGACAAAAGAAGAAATTAACAGTGCATTAAAGGAAGCGGCTCAGGGCGAACTCAAAGGAATTATGGATTACTGTGAAGTTCCCCTGGTTTCCAGAGATTTTAACGGTAATCCCCATTCCTCAATTGTTGACGCTCTTTCCACCATGGTCATTGATGGTATTCTGGTTAAAGTAGTGGCCTGGTATGACAATGAGTGGGGCTACTCAAACCGGGTAGTTGATACTGCTCTGTATTTATCCCGCCGAGGGCTTTAAGGATCTTTTATAAAAATTTTATGTAAAACCCCCGCTTTTCGCGGGGGTTCGATTTTTGCTTTATTCCACTTTGGGCCGCGGATAAAGTCCAGACCGTTCCACAATTTCCGGCACCACTTCTTCCCAGGCAATGGCCATAATATGGACACCGTGTACACCTGGAATGGTGCGGATATGCTTGATTTGTTCAATACAGATTTCAATGCCTTCCCGCTTGGGATCATCGGCTTTTTTAAGCCTTTCCACAATATCGTCGGGTACAATCATTCCTGAGACACTGGTTTGCAGGTATTTAGCTGCCCGCCAGCTCTTAAGGGGGGTGACTCCTGCCAGAATGTGTACCCGCTCGTGAATACCCCTTTCCCTCACCATTTCCATAAAGCGTTCGAAACGCTCCATGTCAAAAATACATTGCGTCTGTATGAACTCTGCTCCGGCTTCTACTTTTTTCTCCAGGCGGGCTACACGGAACTCAAATGGATCCGCAAAGGGGTTGGCAACAGCCCCGATAAAGAAGCGTGGTTCATGTTCTTTAATGGGCTCACCGGAGAAGAATAATTTTTCATCACGCATGCGACGCATTAAATAAATTAATTGTATGGAATCAATATCGTAGACGTTTTTAGCCGACGGCTCATTACCAAATTTTTGATGATCGCCGGACAGGCAGAGCAAATTCCTGACTCCCAGGCTATAAGCACCCAGAAGATCACTCTGGATGGCAATACGATTCCTGTCACGGCAGGTCATCTGTACGATGGGTTCCAGACCACAGTCCAGGATGTGCACAGCGGATGCTATACTGGAAAGCCTTACGATGGCTGTCTGGCAATCAGTTATGTTGGTAGCATCCACATAATCTTTTAGCATTTGGGCGTGATGGCGAATACCATGGGCGGACGCATGCTTGGGAGGTCCGATTTCTGCAGTTACCGCAAAATGTCCGCTATCGAGAAGCTTTTGCAGTTTGCTTTCTGTTTTCACCCGATCATCACATCCTCCCTGATGGCTTTGCGCGGTCCTCCGTCGCGGGATTTGGACCAGTCTTTGGGCGGCTGGATTTCCATTAACTTATCCAGCTTACCCAGAGCTTTCATCCGGTCGTAAATCAACTGCCAGGCACAGTCCACATCTTTACTGATTTCGCACTTGCCGTACTGGGAGCCACCACAGGGACCATTTAAAATGCTCTTGGAGCAGCGGATGATGGGGCATATACCGCCGGTACGGTGAAGAATGCAATCCCCGCAAAGGCCGCACCTTTCTTCCCATACCCCATGAGTTCTGGAACCGCCCACAAACATGGTATTCTGGGCAGGTACCACCCACTTATCATGGAATCGTTCCGCCAGATACTGTACACCTACACCGCAGGCAAGGGAAATTATGGCATCAACGTCTTTGACCAGATTTTCCAGAGGTTCAATATATTCCGGGTCACATTGCCTTGTGGCAGTTATTGTCACTGTTTCTAGAGGGTTACCCTGTAAACGGCGCATGATGCGCAGCGAGGAGGCCAGAACTTCAGTTTCTTTTTCGCCTCCCGAGAGGCAAACGGTAACGCAACCGGCACAACCAACAAGAAGAACTTTTTTGCAGTCCTCAATCATGGCGGCAATATCTTTAATTGGCTTTTGTTGTGCTATGATCATGCCACATCACCTTCTTTCCTTGAGGTTCCCGCTTTATCCTTTCTTAATGGACTTGGACCCAGCTGGCGAATACGCTCGGTCATTTCATTGGCAATCTCTGCAAAACGGGGGCCCATGGCCGCCGAGAGATTATACATTTCCAGGCGATCGCCACCAAGGCCAATTTCATCCAGTAGTTTTTTCACGGCGTTAACCCGCTTTTTAGCCCGATAGTTTCCTTTTTGGAAGTGGCAATCACCTTCCATGCAGCCTGCGACAAACACACCGTCGGCACCATCTTCAAAAGCTTGTAGCAGTACCCTGTGGTCAATGGTACCCGAACATGGCATTTCAATAATGCGGATATTGGATGAATATTGCAGTCGCATCGAACCTGCCAGGTCCGCTGCGGAGTAAGCTCAATAATGACAACAAAATGCGATGATTTTAGGTTCAAATTCCGCCACAGTTTATACCTCCTCAAATAAAGCTTTGCTCATTGACATTTGCATATGGTCTTTATAACCCTGTAGGGTAATGGCCTTGTTCGGACATTCCCCGGCACAAGTGCCACAGCCCTGGCAAAGCAGCGGTTCAATTTCAGCAGCGTAATTTCTAATTCTCGGTGCATTGTAAGGACATAACCTGACACATGTGAGACAGGCGGCACACTTATCCTGCTGAACTACTGCTACCATCCCATGGGATTCCAGATGATCTTTTCCGAGAACAGTAGATGCTCTGCCGGCTGCCGCTTTGGCCTGAGCAATGTTTTCTTCCAGATTTTTCGGTCCATGAGCCAGCCCGGCCATAAAAATGCCTTCTGAAGTGAAATCTACAGGCCGCAATTTCATATGAGCTTCAAGGAAGAAACCATCTTCATTTAAGGGGACTTTGAAGAGCTGACTGAGCTTACGGTTGCTGGAAGAAGGTACAATAGCTGCTGCAAGGCCAATGACATCGGCAGAAATTACTACCGGTACTCCAAGAACATGATCGGTTACGGTAACTTTAAGGGCGCCGTTTTCATTTTCAACCCGCGGCTTGTTTTCGGGGGTGTAACGGATAAATATTACTCCTTTACGACGGGCTTCCTGGTAATAGTCCTCCAGGAAACCATAGGTACGGATATCCCTGTAAAGTACGAATACGCTGGCTGAAGGATTCTTTTCTTTGAGCTTTAATGCCAGCTTTACGGATTTACCACAACATACCCGGCTGCAGTATGGTCGCTCCGGTTCCCGGGAGCCAACGCACTGGATGAGTACAAATGTTTTGCCGTTTTCAATGCGCGGGTCGCCTTTATCCAGTGCCTCTTCCAGCTCAAGCTGGGTAAATACACGCTCGCTTTCACCGTAAAGATATTCTGCAGGTTTGTACTCTTCACCACCGGTGGCAATTATAGTTACACCATGTTGCAATTCTTTTCCGTTTGTCAGGGTGGTGACAAAATTGCCTACGTAACCAGCAGTTGTCTGAACTTCTGCTCCCAGGTGAACCTCAATATTCGAATGGGATAGCACTTTATTCACAAGATCATTTAAGAATGGCTGTACTTCTTCTCCTTTTAACCCCTGCCTGATTCGTCTGGCCACTCCGCCAAGCTGTTGTTCCTTTTCTACCAGGTGCACCCTATAGCCTAAATCTGCCAGCGAGAGGGCACTGGTCATACCCGTTACACCGCCACCGATCACCAGGGCGGCTTTGGTTACGCCGGCAACGATTTGAGAAACTGGCTCCAGAAGGGCAGCCTTGGCTACCACCATTTTAACCAGGTCTTTGGCTTTTTCTGTGGCCCTGTCCGGCTCGTGCATATGCACCCACGAACACTGGTCGCGGATGTTGGCCATTTCAAAAAGCGCCCGGTTAAGCCCGGCTTCCCGAACAGTTTCCTGGAAAAGAGGCTTATGGGTTCGCGGACTGCACGAGGCAACCACTACCCGGTTTAATCCGTATTCTTCTATAATCTGCTTCATTGATGCCTGGCTGTCCTGGGAGCATGCATAGAGATACTCGCCGGCATAAACTACATTGGGCAAGTTTCTGGCCATTTCTACTACTTCGGGAACATTAACCACACTGCCAATGTTCACACCGCAGTGACAGACAAAAACACCAATGCGCGGCGGCTCCCCGCTGAAGTCCTTCTCTGGAGGAAATTCTTTTTCTTTTACCAGTGTGTTCCGTGCTTCTGCCAGGAGGCTGGCTGAAGCACCTGCTGCTGCACTGGCTTGCATTACTGTTTCCGGAATATCTTTGGGAGCGCTGAATGCGCCGGCAATGAAAATACCCGGCTTATTTGTTCCTACGCCAGTGAGAGGTGCAGGTTCTGCAAACCCGTATTTGTTTACCTCGAGTCCTACTTTTTGGCATAATTCTGCTATTTCAGGAGATGGTTCAAGGCCAACGGACAGAACCACCAGATCAAATTCTTCTTCCCGAATGGTACCGTCTTCTTCGGCATAGCGAATACGCAGATTTTTGCTTTCATCGCCTACTTCTGTAATATCATAAACTCTCGACCGAATAAATCTAACCCCTAGCTCATCCTTTGCCCGGTTATAATATTTTTCAAATCCTTTACCATAGGTACGCATGTCCATGTAAAAGATGGTTGTTTCTAATGGTTCCTTGCTGTGTTCCTTTGCAATAACTGCTTCCTTAATAGCATACATGCAGCATACTGAAGAACAATAACCGTGATCTATCCGGCAGTTACGGGAACCAACGCATTGAATCCAGGCAATTCGCCGGGGTTCTTTATTATCGTAAGGTCTAACCAGGTGACCCTGGAACGGGCCGGAAGCGCTGAGAATACGTTCGAACTCAAGGCTGGTTAATACGTTAGGAAATTTACCATATCCATAGTAAGTTAACTGGCTGGGGTCAAATTTTTGAAATCCCGGGCAAAGAACAACAGCTCCTACATTGAGCTCGATGATTTCTTCCTCCATGGAGTGGTCAATGGCACCGGCCTGACAGGCTTCCTCGCAGGCACCGCATTCGATACAATGTTCCTTGTTAATAACGTAGGCATTGGGAAAAGCCTGGGCGTAAGGTTTATATATGGCCTTGTGTTCTCCAATTCCCTGGTCAAATTCCGAGGGAACGTCAATTGGACAGGCTTCTGCGCATTCACCACACCCTTTACACTTGTCCACGTGAACATAACGGGGGCGCTGGCGTATGGTTACTGTAAAGTTTCCCGCCTCTCCCTGAATATCCACCACATCGGCACAGGTGTATGTTTTAATGTTTAAGTGGCGACCGCATTCAACCAATTTCGGGGAGAGAATGCACATAGAGCAGTCATTGGTAGGAAAGGTTTTATCCAGCATAGGCATGGTACCGCCAATGGCTGGCGAGCTTTCCACCAGGTATACTAGATAGCCTGATTCAGCAAGATCCAGAGAGGCCTGGATTCCCGCAATGCCCCCTCCCACTACCAGTACCGACCCTACTTTGCTATTGCTCATTAAACATCACATCCGTCCTTTCCTGAATAAATATTTATTTTGGATACTGTTTGGACAATGGTTACGTTTACTTTTATAATTTACAGGTTGAAATAAATAATTTATATTTTTTTCAAGTATAACTAAGATTATGATTTTTCTCCGGAAAAGATCAATGCCCTTTCTACAAGGCTACATATATGCTCCATCTTCATCCCCAGTTGATAATGCTTATTGAGATCGTTAAACTGATCCATGCAGTTATGGCAGGGTATAGCTACAATCTTAGCTCCTGTAGCCCGGAGCTGGTCCGCCTTACGTTTGCCTTTTATTAAGCGCTGTTCTGTATATTCGGGCATAGCCAGGGCACCGCCGCCAGCACCGCAGCAATAATTCCAGCGACCGTTGGGAAACATCTCTCTGAAGTCCATTACTGCTGCTTTTAATACCCTGCGTTGTGGTTCAATTATTCCTTCCTTGCGCACCAGGTTGCAGGGGTCGTGAAGAGTAACTGGTTCGGGATTTCTGGAAGGGTCAAGCTTAATCCGACCCTGCTGTATCCATTCATCCAGTACCTCTAGAATGCTTCGGATGGGAAATTGGGGACCTTTCCAGAAGGTACGGTAACCCCAGCGCACTGAACGGAAGGCGTGCCCGCATTCGGTGATAACCAGCTCCCTGGCTTTTAACCGTACTACTTCTTGAAGCATTGGTTCGGTAATTTTCCAGAATTCTTCGTCCTTACCACTAAAAAGAGCCAGGTTTGTGGCGTCCCACTTTTGAGAACTCAAGGTATAATTAACTCCGGCAGCGTAGAAAATTTTTAAGATTTTTTGTAACTCGTTGGGATAATATTTAACCTCCCGGGCATTGAAACCAAAAAGGAAATCAGCTTCTTCCACATCGATGGGAATACGATAATTGGGATCATTTAATTCAGCCTGCAGTTCTTCCTGAAGCCATTCCAGGGTTTCTAAATATTCATCGGGTTGCACATCCATCTGGTTTCCGGACTTAAGAGTATCATCAACTACTTTCTGCAGAAAACCGGGTGAATCGGTACGAAAATAACCGCGAATGGTTCTGGTTACAGCGGCAATATTTACACCCATGGGGCATTCTACCGTGCACCGCTCACACATTGTACAATACCAGATAAAGGGATCCTTTAAAATATCTTCCCGCATCCCCAGGATTACCTTACGCAACATTTTACGGGGATCGTTGCTGGGATGAAGATCAGAAAAAACACAACCGGCTGTACAGGCACCGCACGTTAAGCAATTGGCAAAGTCCAAACTTTTCATCTTTTCCGCTAACTCATTCCGGAAAGCGGGATCTAAATCAGCAGCCAAAATAGCTTTCACCATGGAACCCTCCCCTAAAGGCTTTTTACCATCCCACACAATAAGCCCTCCGGTTCTGCGCCGGACCTTATCAGGCCGGCACAGACCGGAGTTAATATTTTTCTCTATATTTATCTATCAAATAATTTTAATCTCTATTTAATATTCGTTCGGCAACTGGTTAAGTTGTGCTCTTGTAAAGACCGGGCCATCTTTACAAACATATTTATTTCCCACATTACACCTTCCGCACATGCCGATGCCACATTTCATCCGGTTTTCCAGGGACATAATTATCCGTTCCGGTGGGAAGCCCAGTTCTTCAAGTACTGGCATGGTAAATTTGATCATCACCGGTGGACCGCAAATAACAGCATAAGCGTTATTCGCACTGGGAGCCACTTCTTTAGTTACTGTCGGCACAAAGCCCACCCGACCATTCCATCCTTCAACCGGACGGTCTATGGTACAGACAAGATTAATATCCGAACGTTTTTCCCATTCCGCCAGCTCTTCCTTGTAAAGCAGTAGACCGGGGTTACGGGCACCATATATAACTGTTAGCTCTCCGTAATCCCCTCTGTGTTCGGGATGAAGAATATAAGTGATCAGCGATCTTAATGTGGTAAAAGCAAAGCCACCACCTATTACCACCAGGTTTTTACCTTTAAACTCTTCCAGAGGGTAATTGTTACCCAGCGGTCCCCGTACGCCCAGAATAGTGCCTTCTGGAAGCTGGTGCAGAGTTGTGGTTACCACGCCTACTTTAGCCACTGAAAATTTCAGGTGGCCGGGTTCTGTAGGCGAGGAGGCAATACCGAAAGGTGCCTCACCTGTACCAAATACTGAAACCTCGGCAAACTGGCCAGGCAGATATTGGAACGACTTTTCATCTTCTTCTCTCAGGAATTCCAGGGTAAAGGTATGAATAAGATTGTCTTCAGTTTCAATAAAGTTTTTTACCAGCCGCATGGGAAGTGGAAGATAGGGGTTTTTCATTGTTTATCAGACCTCACTTCCAATCCCTGGATCTCCGCCAGCACTTCCCGGATATCCAGATTAACAGGGCAATTTATAATACACCTGCCACAGCCAACACACGCCACAGCGTTGAAGTTGTCCACAAAATATTTAAATTTATGCATTACCCGTTGACGGAACCGCTCCTTACCTGTCGGCCGCGGGTTATGACCGGAACCGTGGAGGGTAAACAGCGGGAACATGCATGCATCCCAGTTGCGTATGCGGCAACCTTCTTTTCCTTCAGCTTCGTCGACAATATCAAAACAGTGACATGTTGGACACGAATAGGTACAGGCGGCACAACCCAGGCATTTTTCATGAATTAGATCCCAGATGGGATCATAGAAGATAACATCCAGTTTAGCTTTTAAACCGTCCAGGTTAATAGAGGTTGAAAGTGCTGCCTCTTCCTTCACCTTTCGAGCTGCTTCCTGGGCCTCGGGCTCGGCGGCAGGCAAATTGAGCCCGGATAGCAGTTCCTGGCCTTTCTCTGTGACAACTTCAACCACATACCGGTTACCAATATCAACAAGTAAAATGTCTAACCCTTCAGAAGCGAAGGGCCCACCCCCCAGGGATGTACAGAAGCATGTGGTTGCTGGTTGATTACACCCGAGACCCACCAGTATGGTATTTTTTCTCCTGTTCAAGTAATAAGGATCCTGGTATTTATCATTATTGAAGACGTTATCGAGTAATAGAAAACCTTTGGCGTCACAAGGTCTTAACCCGAATATTACCTTCTTGCTTTCATCTATTTTCTCCTCGAGCTGGATGCCCTCATTTTCTTGACGATAGCAAAAGAGTTTTTCAGAACGTGGGAAAAGTACTTCCTTAGGCGGAACTTTGGTATTGGTATAATTTAAAGTAACCTGATTACCAGAACTAATTTCTTTGAAAGTGTAATGATCGCCATCTTTTACGGGGGCAAAAACCTTATAGGTATCTGTGAGCTGATTTAACCAGTTGGCGAGCTGGTCTTGATTTAAAATCAACACTCTTCTCACCTCCCGCCTTAATTTATGGTACTAACAGGAGCAGCCAGCGGAGGTTTTTGATCCAGCCTGATCCCCGCGGTATAACCGAATAATTCTTGAACATCTTTAACCATTTTGCGGGTTAAAGTGCGCAGGTTAATTCCCATGGGACAGGCACGATCACATGCTCCACAATCCACGCAACGCCCCGCCAGGTGGAGTACCCTTACAGCCTGGAAAAATATGTTGTCCTGTGTGTTTAAAGATGACTTGCTCAGCCACTGGGGCATTGAGCAATCAGCAAAGCATTCTTCACAATAGCACATGGGACAGGCCTGACGGCAGGCGTAACAGCGAATACACCTGGATAATTCTTCTTGGAAATAAGCCCATTTTTCTGCGGGCGTTTTTGCTTCAAATTCTTCCACATCAGTAAAACATATGTTTTCTTTAACCGGGACCGGTTCACCTATCAGGATATCGGACAGCACCGGATTGGGATGCTGGCAATTCAAGCAGGTATCATAAAGCAGTTGATTCAGGGGAATAATTTCCCTAAACTCTCTCCCTTTTAATATAACTTGACCGTCTTTTACTTCTCCCTCCAGCAGCTCTCTTCCTGCTAACAATCGGGTTATTTTTTTACGGTCAATCATACCCTGGCATGGTACGCCAATAATTACCAGTTTATTGCGGTCGATTTGATTTTCTTTAATAAGTTCTACTATGGAACGAGTATCGCATCCTTTAGCTATTACGGCTATTTTTTCTGGTCGCTTGCGGAGGTAGTTGGCCAGGTTATTTTCACATCCATAACCCCATATCAGCTTTTGTACATCATCTGGTTGGCGAACAAAACACGGGGTATTGCGTAAGGGAAGGCTCCCCCTGGCAAAACCCACTACCAGATCAACTTCTTTATTTAGCAGGAGATTTTTTGCCGTCTCTTGAATCGCTCTGGTAATATCATCCATGCTTATAGCACCCCGCTTTCTCTACCCGAAGATAAACGCAGCGGATTGGGTCCCAGTTCCTGCAGTCGAGCAGTAAATTCATTAATTGTCTCTGCAAATTTCGCTCCTTCCGATGCTGAAATCCAGGCTAACCGGAACCTATCTTGCTCGATTCCCAGAGCACCCAGGAGTCGCTGGGTAACCTTGGCGCGTCTTTCAGCGTTATAATTGCCACTACCATAGTGGCAGTCTCCGGGGTGTCACCCACCCACCAGTACACCATCAACACCGGTAAAGAGGGCTTTTAGTATGAACATAGGGGAAACCCTTCCTGAGCAGGGCACCCTTATTATTGTTACGTTGGGAGGATACTGGAATCTCAATGAACCGGCGAGGTCCGCTCCTGCGTAACTACACCAGTTACAGAGAAAAGCAATGATTTTTGGTGCAAATTGTTTCTCCATTATCTTTTTCACTCCTTTCAAAAGGAAGCATGAATAATCCTTTCTTAGCAGGTTTTATTTACTGGTGCGAATAGGCTGTTTTGTTACCCCACGATTCTTTCAATGATGGGCTTAACGTTTGTCTTTGCCAGGCCGGTAACCTTCTCCGGATCAGCTCCCAGACATAATGCCAGGACCTGCATGTAATGGAGAACAGGAATTTCAAAATTAATTTTCTTACTGTTGCGTAGAAGTTCCTGGGCCGTATCAAACTGGATTAAACAGGAACTGCAACCTGTTACAATAAGGTCTGGATTAACTTCACTCTTCATGGAGAGAAGTTTTCTTTCAACAAGTTTTAAAGATTTTTCCATATCAGTACTCCGCATTGCACCCATACCGCAACAGTCGATTAGACGGGTATAATGACCGACTGTTGCTCCCAGGGCTTCGCACATTTCCTTCAATACCCTGGGATGGAAGGGATCTTCTTCTTTATCGTAATAGACCTTGCTTGGCCACAGGGTATGGCATCCCGGCTGCAGGGCTACTTTAAGGCCATCGAGCTTATATTTAATGGCTTCTTTAATTTTGTCAGGACCCAGCTCGTGATAAAGATAATAAAATGTTAATCTTACATTGCTGGTTCCCTTATATTCCCTGCCAAAATCCTTAAGAATATTATTGACCTGTTCCTTAATTTCTGGATGTGTATCCATCTTATATTTTGATTCTGCCAGGCTTCCATAACAGCTACCGCAAACTGTTACTATGTCCAGGCCTTTTTCTTCGGCAATGGTATGGTTCCTGGCTCCAACGACACACCAGCCTACCACATCTACAGATGGCATCGTTCCCCAACTGGGGCAGCATGACTGCCCTTCCAGGTTGTCCAGCTCTATACCAAGTGCGGGGAACGCGTATCGAACTGCCTGTTCCAAATCCGGCCTGTTAAAGGCAGTGTTGCAGCCGACAAAGAAACCTACTTTCATTGGCTACACCTCGCAAGTTTCCTTATACGCCGGGCTCTTCCATGGGAATAATTCCCAGCTCGGCCAGGGCTGTTTTTCTTAAAATTGCCTGCAGTTCCTTTAAAGCTTCCGGGTTGGCAACTGTGGAAGGGGGCTTTTCTGGTAGACCCACTTTATTTCGTGTATTACCGGCACCTGCCAGATAAACAGCATGTCCGGTATCGTATAAAGATTTAAGACCCTCGATGGATAATGTTGGCAGAGCAAACTCCCTTATTGCCACCCGCCTCATGGCTTGAATAATTTCAAAGGGATTAACTTCCCGCGGGCAAATTTCCGTGCAGCGATTGCATGACTGGCAAGCCCAGATGGATGAATCGTCTAACAGAGCATCCCGCAATCCCATAAGAACTGCCTGAATAACCCGTTTATTAAAGAAGGAAAAACCAGCCAGCGCCAGAGGACAGGCGGCGGCACACTTGGCGCACTGGATACATTCCAGTAGCTCCTCGCCGCCTAATTCCCTGATTTCATTGGCCAGACTGGAATCGCCTTCCGAGAGATTAATTATATCGGCCACTGCTTGCTCATTAGTCACCCCTAATCACCCCCAACTCAGCTGGCCAGAGCCTTAATCTGCGCAAAAATTTGGGTATTGGTAAAGCCGTGCAGTGTAATAACTCCCGATGGGCATGCTGCCGCGCAAATACCACAGCCGGCACATAAAGCTTCATCAATTTTGGAGTGCAACTTTCCTTTATCTTCCACCAGGCTAATTGCTGAGTATGGACACAGCTGTACGCAGGTTCCGCAACCAGAGCACTTCCGCTGGTTAACTTCTGAAATTAACGGCTCAACTATTACCTTGCCCAGTGTGAGTGGTACTGCGGCTGCTGAGGAAGCAGCGCGTGCCTGGGAAACAGATTCGGGTATATCTTTGGGACCCTGGGCACAACCAGCAATATAAATACCCTTCACTGATGTTTCTACGGGATAGAGTTTGGTGTGCAACTCCTTCAGGAAGCCTTCACTGCCACAGGTGATACCCATTTTACGACCCAGTTCCTCCAGGGCAGGGGCAGGTTCGATGGCCGTGGCTAAAACCACCAGATCTGCCTCCAGTTCCACAGGTGCACCAAGGTCGACATCAAAGGCCCGCACTCTCAAACGATCACCTGGCAGTTCATCTACAGCACCGACACGACCGCGAAGCATCCTGATACCTAGATTGCGGCAGTAGTTATAATACTCCTCAAAATCTTTACCACCCGTTCGCACATCGATGAAGAAGATGTAAATATTTATGTTAGGATATTTTTCTTTGATTAACCTGGCTTCCTTTAACATATACATGCAGCAGACCTTGGAGCAGTAGGTGTGGAATCTTTTATCACGGCTTCCCACACACGAGATGAAAGCAATGGTTTTGGGTTTTTCACCATCCGACGGACGCTTCAATTGACCATCCGTTGGACCGGTTGCCGAGAGGATGCGCTCAAGTTGCATAGCAGTAATAACATTGGGTGATTGCGGAGAATATTCTTTAAAAGGCTCTTTGTCCATTACTTTGTAGCCAGTGGCTATAATAATGGTGCCTACATTAAGCTCAATGAGTTCGCCTTCAGGATTATAAGCCCTTGAACGGTCACACGCTCCGGTTTTACAGGCTTTTTCACAGGGGGCAAGAATGGGCTCGCCTGTTTTGGAATGAATTCTTGGTTGGGTACCCATGACCCGCTTTGCACAGTTCAGACAGTGTTCTATATCCACAACAGCCCGTTTAGGTACAGCCTGTGGAAATTCAATGTAAATGGCTTTGCGGTTATTCATCCCTTCATTGAATTCATTGGGAACTTTGGCCGGGCAGGCATTTACACAGTCACCGCACCCAGTACATTTATCCCAATCAATATAAGTCTGTTTCTTTCTTACCTTCACTTTAAAGTTACCTACAGATCCTTCTACAGATTCAACTTCGGAATATGTTAATAATTCGATATTTGGATGGGTTCCTACCTGGACCATAATGGGGGTTAAGATACAGGCTGAACAATCGTTGGTGGGGAAAGTTTTATCGAGCTTGGCCATGTTACCTCCGACGGAGGGGTTCTTTTCCACCAGGTAAACTTTATAACCCATATTGGCCAGATCCAGTGCTGCAAACATACCGGATACTCCGCCGCCAACGACCAGCGAGGCACGGGTTACCTCTACGAATCTATCCTCCAGCGGTTCCAGGTAAGTCGCCTTTGCCACCGCACTGGCTACAAGTTTTTTGGCTTTTTCTGTTGCTCCCTCTTTATCCTGCCAGTGAGGCCAGCTGTCCTGATCGCGGATGTTAGCCATTTCCAGTAAATACTTATTAAGCCCGCCGTCCTCCACTGCTTTACGGAATATCGGTTCGTGCGTGCGGGGAGTACAGGCTGCTACCACAACCCGGTCAATGAGTCCGTTTCTAATATCCTGCTTGATTAATTCCTGGCCCGGATCTGAGCACATAAACAGGTAATTACGTGCCAGCACAACACCGGGAAGTTGTTCGGCGTATTTTCTTACCTCTTCTACATTTACGGCACCAGCGATATTCTCGCCACAATGGCAGATGTAGACGCCAATTCTGGGCACTATATCCCCTCCCCTACAGAGCGAAATAAAAAGAAGTCCTGCCAGCTCCCCTTGCAGAGGATACCTTAAATGAACATCAGGTAATATAATTCGTCCATATAACATGCAAATCCTGCAAGTTTCCTTAAAATTTTTCGAAATGAACCAAGGGGAAAACGGCCGTAAATGACCGCTTTCCCCTTCCCAGGTTTGTGTTTTTTACCTTTGTCTGAAAGTCTTCAGGAAAGAATCGCAATAAATGTCTTTGTTTAAAAGTATATTGGCAGCAGCCACGGCGTCCAGCAGTTCCTGATCTTCCAGGTCAGCAATAGCCGAGTCTAATCCCGCAGCCATGCACATGATCAAAAATGTCCTGTTGATCAGATGACGGTTGGTGCAACGCTGAGAAGCATTGCTCAGTCCCAGGGTGGTCCGGGGAGGCGGGTCGGCCAGGGTTTTTACCTGACGTATGGCTTCCAGCACTTCCGGACCATGATCTTGAGCCACGTTACAGGGCAGCATCAGGGGATCGATATACAGATCTTCCATGGGGATACCGTGGGCGTCAGCATTAACCACAATTTCCATGGCCAGGGCTACCCGGTCAGCTGCACTTTTAGGTACACCTTTTTCATTCATGGCCAGGCCTATAATGGCGGCATTATATTTTTTGGCCATGGGGAAATATATATCCATTTTCCACTGATCGGCAGTGGTGGAGTTAATCATAGCCTTACCTTTATGAACAGCCAGCCCGGCCTCAATAGCTTCTGGATTTGTGGAGTCAATGCAGCAGGGCAGGGGTACGGTTTCCTGAGCAATCTTAACCAGCCACTCCATTACCGCCGGCTGGTCCTTGGGGTCTACGGTCGGGCCGGTGTTAATATCCAGGTAAGCGGCACAATTTTCATACTGGCGTCTGGCCCAGTAGCGGATGGGTTCCGGGTCCTTGTTTAATATGGCTTCCCGGATATCTTTAAACATACCGTTGATCCGCTCACCAATGAGGATCATACCTTTTACACCTTCCTTTTATTTTATTAAAAAATTTATAAACCACCTTAGTAGGCATTGGATTGCATTAACTTATCAATATGAGCCCGGAATTGCTTTAAAGATTCCGGGTGACGCATGACAAACAGGGAGCCACCCGCCTGGGCAAAAGCGACGGCAGTAATTAATTCCCACAGAATGGCCCGGCGCTCCTGTTCCCCCCATTCAGGTGCTTCTTCTGTTGCACTCTTGGCTTCTTTAGTTTTCCAAACTTCCTGCCCTAGCAGGCAAATAACCGGCATGGCCATCATCTTATCACCAGTAAGGGCACCAATGCGAGTCCGTTCCATAATGGAATAAGCGTATTCAATTCCGTAACCCAGCGCACCTACCGAAGGGTCTATAACAATGCGATTGGCAGGCAGGTTCATTTCTGTGATTAAAATGTTAAGCTGCTTTTCCAGGTTAATGTCCAGTGGGGTGGATGCAATGATATTATGACCATGTACTATACAGGCAGCGGTAATGGTCTTGTAATTTTCCTGGGTGGCACAGCCCAGGAGGAAATTGCGACCGGCAAGGACCTCGGCAACCTTTTCCAGTACCTGGGCATCTTTTTCTTCTACGCCACACCCCAGAATAATTAGCGGAACATTAACTGCGTCGGCCACCGCTTTGGCCAGTTGGGCGCACTCCTCCGGTGTGCTGTTCTTATTATCAGGATGCGCGCTGACAAGGCTTAAGCAGACCAGATCTGCTCCGTATTCAACGCATTTTTTTGCCCAGGCTACGGGATCATTTAATACACCAGCATAAGCGCTGGTCAGAATTTCCGGCCAGTTGGTAGGCTCCATATCCCATACTTCCAGGGCTATAGCCGGCCGGTTGGGCATTTCACCCTCGAAATGCAGGAAAGGGAGAGTACTTTCGCCACCTATTTTAACAACGTTTGGCTCTGTTCCTAGGATTACTTCTCCAACTTTATTGGTCCATCTTTCTTTAACTATAGTAACGGCCATGGCAGACGCTCCTTTCACATTAAATTGGGGTAAGGAGAGCACTCTTTTACAGGATAGCGGCTTTCTGCATAATTTTTGTTACAGCAGTTACCACCGGTGAATTGTCGGGCAGTTCAGCCAGTGGTTTCCCCTGCAGATCATACTGGAAGACCTGTTCATCCTGTGGAATAGTACCGATCAGCTCAAGACCTGTTTTCTTGATTTCGCTCTCCAGGGTTTCCATTGTACCATTGTTAACTTTACTTACAACCAGGTACATTTTCTTGATTTGCAGCGCCAGGTTCTCGACCAGTTCCTTTACCCGACCAGCCGAGCGGATGCCCCGGACGCTGGCGTCGCTGGTTACAAAAAGTATATCTACATTTTCGGTGGTGCGGCGGCTCAAATGTTCCAGCCCGGCTTCATTATCCATTACCACATAGGCATAATTGTTGCTCAGCTCCTGCATGAAGCCCCGCACCAGATTATTGACGAAGCAATAGCAACCTGGACCCTCCGGGCCACCCATGACCAGGAGATCTACATCATCTCCTTCAGCTAAAGATTGATGTATACGAAACGCCAGATACTGATCTTTGGTCATGCCTGCTGGAAGAGGTTCCAGGTTATTGTTAATCCGGGCCATAATATCTGCAATGGTATCTTCCACATCAATGCCTAAAGCTTCGTTCAGGTTGGCGTTAGCATCAGCATCTACAGCCAGGACGGGCCCTTTTCCTGCCTGGATAAGTTGCCTGATTAAGAGTGCCGCTAGTGTGGTTTTACCCGTACCACCTTTACCGGCAATGGCAATGGTAAGGGCCATCCGTACCACTTCCCTTCGTGAATATTGTTCCGTTTTGTTTGGTTCCGGTAGCGGAAATGTTGGTTATATGCCAGGCAGTGATGATGGGGTTTGAATTTGCCCGACCTGTAATATATGGCAGGAACGCCGCTTGATTAGACATTCCAGCGCAGTTTCAGGAAAGAAGGAATAGCTGCTGATTCCCGCGGCCCTACCAGCACTTCCCAACCGGAAAGCTCTTGCAGCTTGCCGCTTAACACGGCAACGCCTCCGGGGATAATAACCTTGCGATGGGATACCTTTTCGGCAATCCCGGATTCTTTGAGCATCTCGGCAATTTTCTCTGCGGTAAATTTCCCGGCAGCCCATCCGGTAAGAACGGAGATGCCGTCGGTGTCTACTGCGAGAATATAACCGGGTACCCGGCTGGCTTCCACATCTCCGGCCACGCAGAAATAGGTAAGGGAGAAGTTTGTCGTAACGTATACCGGGGCATCGGGTCCGGGGTTGCCAATTTCGTAGATCTTGGATTCCACCGCAATTGGCTTTTGTGGATCTGTATAGATGTTCAGCCGCAGAGTGATCAGAGGCAGAATATTTGCCGGATCGGCCGTTTGAAGTACCACAATACCCGCATATTTACAAATGTACACAGCAGCATCGGCCACAGCCTGAACCGGATCATTGTTGGTGACAAAGGTAATGGTTGGATAACCGAAGGGGCGGAAGCGTTTTAAAGCCTGGCGGCGAATCTGGGTTTGATCGGCCAGCACTTTATGAACTTCCCGGGCGCCTGAATCTAAAAGCAATTGTTTGTGACCCAGGGCCGTTACTTTTTCCACTAACTCAGCCAGCTCATTGAGGTCGGCACCTTTGACCACCAGGGGTGCTTCATACTTTTTGGCCAGTGCAGTCATACCTTCGTAGTTGGATGCAGTAGCTCCACAAAGCAGCGGCTTTTTGCCCCCTACGGCTTCAAGAGCCTTTTCCATGGCAGCCGTGTCTTCAGTTATTAAAATGAGAGGATAATCAGTGTTTTCTGATGCTAGTTTTGCTGCTGCGGCGAATTTACCTGCATCACCGGAATCGTTGGTGATTGCTACCAGGTTGACATTATGAAGCTGACCCACCCGATCAAAGATAAGTTTATTGATCTGGCTTACCCTGGCGGTAATTTCATCTTCGCTGGCGGTATCGCTTAACGTAATGGCAATTCCTGCAGGATGCTCAAAGCGCTTGTCGTGACGGAAAAGTACGGTTTCATTACCCAGGGTGAGTTCTTTATCGCCTGTTCCGATTTTTACCAGGGCAACGGGAGGAGCCGATGCAGCACCCAGTGCTTCCTTTGCTGCTTCGCTTACGTGGGGGCATTGATCGAGGCCAGCTTTCCCAGCTGCCATGGCCATGGCGAAAGCCAGGCAGGTCGGATGACCACAGTCCTTGCAGTTGGTCTTGGGTAGTTGCTTAAAAATTTCCAAACCTGTTAAACCCATTCTCCTATTCCCCTTTCTTTTTCATTTTCAATTTAATAACACATACCCGGAGGACACCTATATTATACAGGTGTCCTCCTGGGATATGTTTATTTCTAGCTCCGGATAA
>Ga0247720_100130_pt1 | contig 36150 bp, 37 predicted proteins | sample MSEWel2015_12_15_FD_189078 | JGI IMG/M metagenome (GOLD analysis project Ga0247720, IMG submission 189078) | Subsurface sediment microbial communities from gas well in West Virginia, United States - MSEEL Well Study Marcellus 3H_2015_12_15 | ecosystem: Environmental > Terrestrial > Deep... | reverse complement strand
GTTTAAGAGAGCACAAATGCAGCCGAAACCCGGCGCCAAAAGCAATTATTGCCACCTGCAAAGTCAGCTTTACCCACAAAAACTGTGGATAACTTTGTGGGAACAGCTCGGATAGGTGCCCTCAGCCCTGCAATGGCAGGGCCTCAGCAATTGTGGCGGTTTAATGACCGGCCAGGGAGAAAACTGCCTGTCAGGGCTGGCGGATATCCTTCGATTGCAGCCATTGGCTGATCTGCGCCCGGTTCATGGCGCCGCTCTGGCGGGCCACTTCCCGGCCATTCTGGAACAGGATCATTGTGGGGATACTGCGAATGCCAAACTGGCTGGCCGGACCCTGGGCCTGTTCGGTGTTCAGCTTGGCAAATCGTACCTTGCCCCGCCAGTCTTTCGCGGCCTGCTCAAATTGTGGCGCCATCATTTTGCAGGGGCCGCACCAGCTGGCCCAGAAATCCACCAGCACCGGTACATCACTGCGTCCGGTATGGGCGGAGAAGCTCTGGTCTGTCAGTTCCAGAACCTGGTCCGGCCATAACGGCTGTTTGCAGGCACCACAGCTGCCACCGGAGGAAAGCCTATCAGCGGGCACGCGATTGACTTTGTGGCAATGGGGACACACGAGGTGTCGGATATCAGTTGTCATGGCTCAGCCTCTGTTCGTCAACTGCTCCAATCATCGGGGCGTCGTCTGTCAAGGTAGTTGGCACAGAATTCAACCAGCCTAAAACGCCGACATCACATCCTGAAGATCCCGTTTGAGCTCTTCCGGCTCGGTTATCCACACAGTTCTATCGAGACCGGGGAAGACACCGACATCAAGGCCATCTTTGGTCAGTCCCGGCACCCATTTCCGAAAAAAGTCCGGCAATGAAATGCTGCGGGGAGTGAGTTCATCGCCGCCGTTGGCGTATTCGGAGGCGAAGACCGAAGCCGGCCAAACAGGCAGGTATTCCACGTCGCCATCTTCAGAGCCGATCTTCAGGAACCGGCTCTCGCTGTTAACCAGAATCCAGATTTCCCGTTCCTCGGCCACCTGGCTCAGGAAGTAGTCGTACCGCTCTTCACCATCCATTTCGATTATCTGGTTCAGTTCATCACTACTCATGTCAGATACGCCATGCCAGTCGTTTGATTTCGGGTAATTGTCGGAGCCTACCATGGAATTCCGGAAGATAGGCTGCAAAATTCCAGGATCGCGCCCTGGCCTTCCACCTCAGCCGCTGACAGCCGGGCCCCCCGCCATGTTCGGCAACGGGCTCCAACTCATCAGCGCGGCGAACGGAAAGAACCAGGCAGTCGCCATTCTTCCCAAACTGAAAGGTGGGTGCTTCGCCAATGCCAGAGGAAGCCCCGGTTATCCAGACGCTTTGGGCAGACATAAAAGGTTCTCGATAAATCTCAGTTTTCAACCACCCGGGCCCTGAGTCTTGGCAGCTGGGCCGGGTAATATTCCTGAATGAAGGTAACCATGCCCTCCCGGATCTCACATCTCAGGTCCCAGTTTCTGCTGGAGTCGGCAGCACTCACCAAAAATCGCACCTGGATCGCCTGGTCGCTGGAGTCGGTGACCTGTACCGATGAAAATTCGCCATCCCAAAGCCCGGACTCATGCAGCAAGCGGGTAAATTCCTGCCTGAGCGGTTCCACCGGCATGGTGTAATCCACCCAGATAAAAACCGCACCCAGCAACTCCGAGGTATTTCTGGACCAGTTCTGGAACGGGTTCTCGATAAACCATTGCAGCGGAACAACCAGACGGCGCAGATCCCAGACCCGCAAGACCACATAGGTGGCGGTCACTTCCTCCACCCAGCACCATTCCCCCTGCACGTGCAGCACATCGTCTATACGAAAGGGCTGAGTCAGGGCAATCTGCATGCCCGCCAGAAGGTTGCTCAGGACGGGTCGGGCAGCGAACCCGAGAATCAGGCCGCCGACACCCGCGGAGGCGAGCAAACTGGCTCCCATGTGCTGAACCGATTCAAAGGTCATCAGGGCAGCGCCCAGGCCGATGATCACGATGAGGATGTTAAGTGCCCGGACCAGAAAGCGGGTCTGGGTTTCGACCTTGCGTGCCCGTTTCCACTGGCCTTCCAGTACCGGATTGAGCGCGACGATGACTTCGCCAATGGCCGAAGTCAGTCGCACGGCCGCCCAGGTAATGGCCAGGATAAGCAGCAGGGTGGTGATTTGCTGAATCGCCGCCATCAAGGGCAGATCCGATGGCGCGGCCTTCAGCGAACCTGCCAGGGCAAGCAGACAGAAAACAACGCCAAGAGCGCGGGCAGCGGCATCCAGAAACAACCGGATGACGGTTCTGGACTCTGAAAAATGACGAAACACCGCCAGGGCCAGCCGGTAAACGACATAGGTAGCCGCAACCGCAAGAATCGCCGAGAAACCCGGCCACAACCACGCCTTCAAACCGGCTTCAAACGATTCCAGCATCAGCCCTCCCGGAGCTTTCGATCAGAACAGTCGGCTGGCGAACACATCCCTGCATTCCGCTCAGCCCGGTAAAAGCCTAGACCAGCCCCTGCTCCCGTGCCATCGCCATGGCCGCTTTTGGCCCGGTCCAGAGCGAGGGAAGAATAATCAGTGAAACCGGAATTGCTGTCAGCACAATGAACTGCTGGAGTACACCAATCTGGCCAGCGCCCATATACAGAAGGATCGCCGCCATCAGTGCCATGGCGCCACCCCAGAACACACGAATCCAGGGACTGGGCTCATCATGGCCGGCCCCGACCATGGCAATGGCATAGCTCATGGAGTCGCCAGTGGTGGCCACGAAAATGGTTGTCAGCAACAGAATCGCAGCCGCCATCCAGGTGCCACCGGGCAAGGCCTGGGCCACAGTCAGTGTGGCAACATCAAAGCGGAAGTTATTCAGTGCCTCGGTCAGGTCGAAGCTACCGGCAAGCTGGTGATAAATGCCGGAGCCGCCCAGAAGCGTGAACCAGATGGTGGTCGCAATGGGCGCCAGTACGGCCACCGCCAGCACCATTTCGCGGACCGTCCGGCCCCGGGAAATCCGGGCAACAAACACGGCCATCAGAGGGGTATAGCCGATAAACCAGGCAAAGAAAAACACCGTCCACCACTTCATCCACCAGGCCGGCGCCGTCTCGGCGGTCATGGTGGCCATGGCAAAGAACGAGGTGAGGTATTCTCCCATCGACTGGGTATAGGTATTGGTCAGGAACAGCGTCGGCCCGAAGATAAAGATCACTCCGGCAATGACCAGCGCCAATATGACATTAAAGCGGCTGAGCAACTGGATACCCTTGTGCAGGCCGGTCATGGCCGAGGTCATATAGACGGCGGCCAGCACCACCAGAACGGTCAACTGGGTGCCATAGCCGTCTGGCACACCAAACAGCTCATGCAGACCAAAACTCATCTGGGTGGCCAGAAAACCGATGGGCCCGACGGTGCCGGCGACAACGGCAATCACACAGAAGGCATCAATGACGCCACCGAGGCGCCCCTTGATGACCTTCTCACCAAATACCGGGTACAGCAGCGTTCTGGGCTGCAGCGGCTTGCCCTGGCCGTAGTGAGCCCGGGTCAGTACCAGAGCCGTGAGGGAGCCGAGCACGGCCCAGGCCAGGAAACCCCAGTGTGTGAACGACTGGGCCATGGCAGGAGCTACCGCTGCAGCGGAGCCCGCTTCGGTATCAAAAGCCGGTGGTGTAACAACGAAGTGATACACCGGTTCTCCGGCAGCAAAAAATACACCGCCACCGGCCAGCAAGGTGCACATGATCATCGACAGCCACCGGAAACGGCTGATTTCCGGCCGATCCAGGCCACCGATTCGCGCCGCACCGGCCCGGCTCAGAGCTGTTCCAACGGCGATGAAGAACGTGAGTAACAGCAGCAACTGGAAGAAAGAGCCAAGATAGGTTGCAGTCCACGCAAACCCTGCTCCGATCAACTCGGCCACGTAGCTGCTGTCGACGATGGAGGCGCCCACGAACAGAAGTATGAAGCCGATAGTCAGCACCAGAACAACGGGATCATTGTCTTTCAGCGGCCCCCTTCGGGCTTCCGGAAGGGATTGCGATTGAGTGGTCATAAGGTCTGCCTCTTCAAGAAAAAGCCGCGCAGGCTACAGGAAGTGAATGGATCATGCACGGAGATTTCTGAAAATACGCATGGTCTGATGAAATATGCGACCGTACTGTTAGGATTCTATCTTTTGAGGGGATGATTCTTGTCACACCTGCAACTGGCCATACTGCTGGGCATGACGGTGGCCCTCGGGCCCCTGGCGCTTGACGCCTATCTGCCGGCGTTTCCGGACATTGCTGACGGGCTGGGCATCGACCATGGGCGCGTGGGGCTGACACTCAGCGCCTATGTCACCACCCTGGGGCTGGCACAACTGGTGGGAGGGCCTTTGTCCGATCGATACGGTCGCAAGCCGGTGCTCTTCGGCGGGCTGGTGATCTTTATGGCCGGTGCGGTCATGGTGTCCCTGGTTGATACGCTGTCAGATATGGTGGTCTGGCGAATTGCTCAAGGGATTGGCGGCGCGTTCTGTGCAGTTTCGGTTCCCGCCATTGTCCGGGACGAAGTCAGTGGACAGGATGCCGCCCGGCTGTTCGGCCTCATAGGTCTGATCATGTTCATAGCGCCCGCTGCGGCTCCCTCCCTGGGGTCACTCATGTTGGCGTTTGGCGAGTGGCAGTGGATATTCCTGATGCTGGCCGGCTACGCCGCGTTTCTTGTGCTGACACTGCAGGTGGCGCTTTTCCCGAGGCTTCGACCACGAACACCGACCACCACACCGATTCGGTCCCTGGTGACCAACTACCTGCTGGTGCTCAGACATAAAACCACCATGCGCTTCATCGGCATTCAGGTGCTTTGCTTCAGCACCATGCTACTGTTCATCACCCACTCCTCATTCATCTATCAGGAGTGGTATGGCCTCTCCAACAGCACCTTCGCCGTTCTATTCGCCGCTAACATTGCGTTCATGGCTGCCCTGAACCTGATTAACCGTCCGCTGCTACGGCGGTTTTCCTCGGTGCAGCTGGTGCGCGCCCAGGTCATCGCCCAATGCCTGGCTCTTGTCGCACTTGTGACGACCGTGCAGTGGCAGGGCCCCCTCTGGCTGGTCGCAGGCTGCATCATTGTTGCCATCGGCTGCCAGGGCGGCATCGTGCCCAACAACATGGCCAATGCCATGGAGTTCTTCCCGAATCATAGTGGCACTGCGGCGGCCCTGCTGGGCGCTTCGCAATTTACGATTGCCGGGGCCATCAGCACCTTGTCCTCGATCTCCGGTGATCAGACACTGCTCAGTATCGCAATCGCTATGCTAGCCTGCTCAACAGGTGCCGTTCTTCTTGCCTTGGGCGCACCCCGGGCAGTCGCCCGCGCAAAACAGACTGCCATGTAACCTCACGGGGCATACCCGGAGGCAGGAATGAGGAGAATGGAGGAAACGTGATCAACGAAACCGATAGCCACCACCCGTGGCGACCCTGCCGATCAATCAGCTCGTTCCCGGTGTTCCCACTGAAGGTCCGTTCCCCGAGCTTGCAGATGCCCGGCGCGAGCTTCATAAGCGCTACGCTTTGGCCGATCGGAACAAAACGTAATTTCCCAGCAGCGCCAGCGAAGCACCCAGCACCGCCGTTGTTGTCCATTCAAAGCCCTCGAGCCAGGTCGACACGCTCAGGGCAACCACGGGGAAAAGCACCGTCGCGTAGCCGGCCTTGTCAGCACCCAGGGTCTGGATGACCGTGATGTAGCAATAGAACGCAACGATTGAGCCGGGTACTGCCAGAAAAACGGTTGCACCCCAGAAGGTCGCTGAAGTGGGAACTACCCACTCAACACCCTGCAACAGGCACCAGATACCAAGAATCACAGCGCCGTAAACCATGGCCCAGGCATTGGCGAGGAACAACGGCACCTGAGACATCCGTACCTTGACGCTGACCAGGTTGCCCATGGAAAACCAGAAGGTGCCGGCAATCGCGAACAGAATGCTGGTGGCTGTGGCGTTACCCAGTTGCAGATCGTGCCAGAACAGCAGGGCCACACCGGTGATACCCAGAGAAATTGCCGGATAGAGCCGAGCGGTAGGTTTCAGTTGCAACCAGAGCCAGCCATTGAGGGCGTTAAACAGAGCGGCCAGCGAAAACACCACCGCCAGCAGACCGCTTGTCATCGATTCTGCGGCGCGATAGATCAACAGGAAGTTGATGCTGTAAAGGGTTGCCCCCTGCAGCACCAGCCAGCCGTGCTGTTTCAGGGTCAGTTTCTCAAGCCGGCGCACCAGAGCTACCACCAACAATGCGACGACAGAGGCCATGACGAATCGGTAGAAGACAGAGATGTCGACAGGCGCCGCTTCAACCTGCAGGCGAATCGCTGTCCAGGTGAGACCCCAGATCAGTACCGTCAAACCATAGTGAACAGAGATAGGCATGATTTAGTCAACCAAACCCGATCGGGGCACCAGGCAGGCCATTGCGGTCAACGAAACATCGCGGAATACTGCCTCTGAGGCAACAACACTCGGGAACCGATCATAAAGCATCCGCCGGCACGTGGGGGTCCTTGCCTCGGCTTTCGCGACGCACTCAGCATGGGCTTTCACTTCACTGCCTTCACCGGTAGCGTCTGAACAGAATTCCGGAATCTGGGTAATAATCCAGTTCACCGCGGCGCCCAACTCAACCGGATTGGCCCGCAGATTAGTCAGGCGGCTCGCATCAATTGGCTCCGGCTGTTCACGGGTCTGCTCCCAGAGAACAAACACCAGGGCAGCAGATACCAGTACAACTGTGACCTTGGGAAACTTCATGGGCGCCTTTTCAGTCCGGTGAATCAGAGCGCCGATCATAAACGCTCAGGCATCTTCTGTCCCGGTTTCCTATACTATCCGGGATTCAATACGTAAGGGCCTGCGTCGGACAATGGCCCTGCCACTTATCCAACCCTGCTTCTAAAGCCAAAAGGAGTTTTGCAAATGACCACACTGATTGCTGGCCTGATTCTGTTTCTCGGCGTGCATTCACTCTCCATCGTCAACGAGCCGCTGCGCAACCGGCTGAGCGCCTCCATGGGCGAGATGGCTTTCAAAGGACTCTATTCCGTGGTCTCCCTGGTGGGTCTGGTTCTGATCGTCTGGGGTTATGACGCTGCCCGCATGGATCCAACCGTGATCTACACGCCCCCCGGCTGGCTCAAGCATGTGTCCTTCCTGCTTCTGATCCCGGTGTTCCCGCTGCTGTTCGCCACTTACTTCCCGGGGAAAATCAAGGCGAAGCTGGGCCACCCCATGCTGGTGGCCGTGAAACTCTGGGCCCTGGCACACCTGCTGGCCAACGGGATGCTCAACGATCTTCTGCTGTTCGGCGCCTTCCTGGCCTGGGCCGTGGCCGACCGGATTTCAATGAAACGCAGAACACAGCGGGCCATCCCCACACTGCCCGCCACCAAAGCCAACGACGTGATCGCCGTCGTCGGTGGTCTTGCGGTGTATGTAATCATGGTGGTGTGGGCTCACCAGTGGCTCTTTGGCGTAGCGCCGGTCTGAATGACCGGCACTCAAACCGATTACAGCCCCTGGGCTCCCCGGCGCAACCAGTCGTGCACGAACGCCAGTTTGCGTTGCGCCGTTTCCGAGAGCACGAAGGGGTAGAGGTCGGAAAGGCCCATGGAGCGGTTCACGTGGTTAACCCGAATAGCCAGCGACGCCGCAACGTTGATCAGCATTGCCGTATCGGGCTCTGAGTACGGATCCCAGCCATGCCGCGGCACCTCGGGCGAAGTAAGACCGGATGACATGAGACTGTCGGTGATGTCCGTCAGATGCAGCAGATGTGCGGCAGTCTCGGCCCAGTCTTCGTGGGGGTGTGCCGAGGCATAGCTGGTCAGGTAAAACAGTCTCCAGTCGTCCGGCGGGCCCTGATAATAGTGGCGCTCAAGGGCCGCAGGATAATCGGCGCGCTCATCACCGAACATTTCCCGAAACGCATCGAGAAAATCCTCGCGCAAACTCAGGCGCCACCAAAGCATATGGGAGATCTCGTGACGCATGTGGCCCACCATGGTTCGGTAAGGCTCCTCCAGTGCCTGACGGCGGGTAGCTCGAACCACGGGATCAGCCTCCGCCACACTGATTGTCACCACACCGTTTGCGTGCCCCATGGCAACCGGGGTCAGCCCCTCGGCCAGCATGTGGAAAACCGGGCGCGTGCCAGGATCTTCCGGCCGGAACCAGTGCCAGCGGCCGAGATTATCCAGTACCCAGCGTTTTGCCGCTTCGGTTACAGCCCAGTTCGGCATGGCATTGGGAATATTAGGGTCCGGTGCCAGGGCAGTCATCGCGCAGGACCGACAGAACGCCCCCTGTTCCGGTGCAATCCAGTTGCAGCCGATAATGTCCCGATTCACACAGAACGGAGGCATGGGGACGAAAGCCCTGGCCTGCGGGTCGTAAGCGACCGGTGTACCGTGGGCAGTGGTCAGATTATCAAACCACAGATTTCCGGAACCAACCGGGTTGGTAAAGACCTTCATAGAGCTGGTGCTCCTTTTTAACGGCTGTGTGCATGGACATCACTCACCGTTTGACTGTACCTATACCCTAACAGCAAAGAGCGAACAGATGTGGAGGGCTGGCCAACTATTGCTCACCATCTTCTGAGTAGCGCCTAGAACTGGCTCCGGCCTCGCACCAGAATCTGTACCTTATCAATATTGTCGTCTCCATCCAGGGGGAAGGCAAAGTCCAGGTGCAGCATGCGTTGCACCTCGATACGGCTGGACGCCTGTCAGATTGTGTGCTGCCGTGAAAGCGAGGTTGGTGTACCAGCTATTCCAGCGCTCCGAGCCGCCATGAAAATACTGCACACTCACTGTCCCCAGCAGGTTTTCCACCCGGTCTTCATCGAGCCGGTAGGTGCCACTCTGGGTGAGGGTGTAGCTGGCGTAGTTGGTTTCCGATGCATGCAGTGCATCCTCGAAATCCATATTCAGCACCACACGGTCCTCAGTGGCACCCAGCCCACTGCCGGAGTAACCAAACTCGGTTCGCCACACAAACCCATCGCGCACATCATCCATCCCGCTCATCGAAAGTGAACCCTGCCTGCCAGTGCGAGCCCAACACGTTAGGGTCATCGAAAAACAGACTGGTTTCGGTGCGGTCCGGGTCCTTCGCATAGCCGATGCCAAGGCTCTTGCCTGACCCGGCAAGGTTGGGATCAGACAACCCGAAGTTGGTAGTGTTCTCACCCCCGGATCGCGACACACCGACACTCGGAAAGAGTGTCCAGGTGTCGCGCGTCAGAACGCTTACCTCGATTTCGTCTCCACAAACACGAGTCACACCCACCCAGGCAGCGGTTAAATATTCCCGCTGGCGCAGCACCCGCTCAGACTCGGAAATAAGCTCGGGCTCGTAGACATCGCCTTCTTCGAACACTAACTGGGCACGCAAGGCAGACTTCCAGGTAGGCGTGTTGAGTGCGTTCAGGGTTCTGTAGAGGGCGTTGTCCTGGTCGGGCGGGCGCCATATGGGAACATCCTCCTGCTTCGGCTCTTCCCAGTCCCGGTGCATGGCGCTGCTTAGCGCTTCTTCCAGCTTCATGAACAACTCCCCATAGCGAGGACTGAAACTGATGCCCTCCTCGATTTCTTTCCAGGCATCGAACAACTCATCTTCATGCGCTTTTTCATTGTCCAGAAACGCCCAGGTCATCTGGCCGGCTCGCATCCCCGAAGAAACTCTTTATGTTGGTTTGCCTGAGGTTCTCGATCTGCTCGATCTCATGGTCCAGAGCCACAATGGGCACATTATTGGCTCGCAACAAACGGCAGATGATCTGCCCGAAGCGACCGACTCCCGCCACAATCACCGGCGCCTGCTCATCAATGCTATCGGCCTCCCCGTCGTCGTTCTTAGAACGCCGATATCGCGGCAACCAGATAGATAAAGGCCTGAACGAAATACACAGTCATTGAGTGTTTCCTTGATCGGTTGCCCCTCCGGCTGCCGCTCCTGGTGGCAGTCGTCCGTAGCGGTGTTATTCAGCGTAGACTCTGGAAAGCCTCTTTCACATGGGATGCAAGGGCATCATTCAACGGGTTGGTCCCCCGGCGCACCAGCGCCAGTTGGTAGAAGCCGATTTCCGGCAAGCTGTCACCGGTTACTTCCTTCAGGGGTGGTCGTATCAGGCTCTGCGGAAACGGGGCCACTGCGAGGTCCGCCAGCATCGCGGCCTCCTGGCCGGAACAATGCTCGCAGGTGTAGGCGATTCTGTAGGGTATACCGGCTCTGTCCAGTGCCCGCAGTGTCATCCGGCGCCAGGCGCACCCCTCGTGGGCCATGGCGATTGGCAATGGCGAACGCTGATAGGCCGAAGACCCTTCCCGCCCGGCCCAGACCAGCGGCTCTTCATGGACAACTTCCCCGCGGGGAATACGGCCCTCGTCAGCCACAGTCACCAGAGTCATATCCAGTTCACCGGCGTCCAGACGAGCCAGATTCTGTTTGCTGGAGCCGACCACCACGTCCACGAGCACTGCCGGATAGGATCTGGCAAATTCTGCCAGAACTTCCGGCAGAATCCGGGTGCCGACATCGTCGGAAGTGCCAATACCGACTTTCCCCTCAAGGGTCGGCGCAATGAAATGCTGTACCGCCTCCTCGTTCAGTCGCAATAACCGGCGCCCGTAATCAAGCAGAATCTCCCCCTCCGCAGTCAGGGTGACTCGCCTGGGTTCGCGGATGAACAGTGCTTTGCCCAGATTTTTTTCAAGCTGCTTGATTTGCATGCTCAGGGCCGAGGGCGTTCGATGCACCACCTTTGCTGCACTGGTGAAGGTGCCGCATTCAGCAATGGCGACAAAGCTCCTGAGAACTTCGTTATCAAGCAGGGGAATCTTCACGGAAAGACCTCTTGGATCGATTTCTGGCCGAAAACTGCCTTAAGCATAACTGAACGAGATCCTAAATTCTTTTCGTTTGATTGAAGGCATAGAGAGGATCAGACTACGTGTTGCGGGCACCCGTGTGCGAGTTACACGAAATCTCCAAGCGAGCTGCTGCAAGCCATTCACCAACCGTCGGAGCCGTAGATATGTTGAAGAGTACAGAGCATCACCCAACCGCGGCAATGCAGCCGATCACCTCCTGGCTGGAAGGGTATTCCAGGCGTCAGCAATTCCGCCGTATGGCGCAGTCATTGCTGAAGGAAAAGGATGACACGCTGTCCGATCTCGGCTACGACCGCCGTGATCTGGAAGGCGCCCTGCACCTTCCTATCCGGAACGATGCGATGCAATACATCGAGGCACGTCGCTCCAAACGTGCCATGGAAGCGCGCAGGACAAAAAGTCCTCGACTCGCAGGCTAACTGCGGGCCAATTCCGAGAACCGTACCAGGTTATACTCGCCTGTCAGCACATCGGCCAGATGGCGGATGTGCTCCGGCGTGATTTCACAACAGCCACCAACAATGCCCGCGCCGTCCTCCAGCCACTGTTTCACCTGAAGCGCATACACCCCGGGAGAAACGTCCGGCCTGGATTCCAGTTCATCTACCAAGGCGCCGCCGGCCATTGGTTCAACCGTTTTGAACGCGTTCGCGTAGCCACCCGTTAAGGGGAAAAGGCCGGCCAGTTCAGGCATTGCCTGCGAAATCACTTCCGGATCGCAGCAATTGAGCAGGATAGCCGTTGGCGCTGACGGCTTAACCGCTTCGACAGCCTCTGCGAGGGTTTCTCCGGACCGGAGCTTGCCATTGGCTTCCAGTCTGAATGCGACTCCGAAGGGCTTGCCTGATTCGCCGGCGGCAGCACAAGCGGCGCTCGCCTCCAGCGAGTTCGTCATGGTTTCGATGAGGAAGACGTCTGCCCCACCCTGAAGTTTAACGAGAATATCGAACTCCGATTTCAGATCCTCGAACGTCCGGGCAGGCTGGCCCCGATAGCTACCAACCAGAGGTGGCAGGCAGCCGGCGATATCAACGTCTGCGCCCGTTATCGCGATGGCGCGCTCCAATACCTCGAACGCTCGCTGATGTATTGCCCCTATCTCGTCGCCCAGACCTTCTCTGGCCAGCCGTGTGGGCGTTGCCGCATAGGTGTTCAACGTCAGGGTCCGGGCGCCCGCCCTGATAAAATCGGCATGAACATCGATAACAACGTCCGGCTGCTCCCGCATTACCGCCACTGACCAGAGCGGCGAACTGACATCCCTCGCCCTGCGATAGATTTCCTGGCCCAGGCCGCCATCAAGAAGTGCAACAGATTTCATAGAGTACTCATCAGGGTGTAAGGATTGATCAGGCAAAATACTCCTGAATCCAGTCGAACAGTTTGGTAGCTGTCATGTCGCCAAGTGCCATCTGCTGGAAGTCGTTCCCTACTTCATCTTCGATGGTCACGAACTGGTACAGAAGAATGCCGGGCTGTTCATCGTGCAGTATCAGGGTGATCCTTCTGCGCGTGCGCAGACAGTCAATGGTCATCACATCCGCCGGTATACCCGCATCACGCATACCCCGACGAACCTCCACCACCGGGTTGATGTGCTGGTGGGTTGCCTGAATGCGGGCATGGGCATCGCTGGCAAGGTCGGACAGGGTCTTTAATGGGTCTTCAGACATTGGCTGCGGGTCACTCCGAGGTTTAGCGTGTTTGCTCAGGAACAGCCATGGTAGCCCAAACATCGCCGGCGGCGGAACCTACAGACCAGCTTCAGGTGCAAGCCACACCCCGCCTGGGCCGGATTACCAGAGAATGAGCAATCCTTAAGCGACATCCCCCGTCCTTGCGCGTAGCCTGCGCCTGAAATGATCAACGCTGAGGGTTAACCAATATGCTTAACATGCTGGCCGCTATTCCGGTCAGGGCTTTATTTGCCAGGCTGTTTTCCCTGATATTCTTCGTATTGGCGTTCACGCTCGTCAGTGCAACTGTGATGGGCGTGATCCGTGACCTTCAATCTGGCCAACAGTTTATGCAGGCACTGATCAAGGGCGTCAATGGCAGCATCATCGCTCTGGCAGTTTATGAGCTGGCTATGGTCATCCGTTCCGAGTACAGCGGGCGCTCTGAATCTCACGACGTCATCACCATGATGAGAAGAACGCTGCCGCGCTTCATTGGGACGGTTTGCGTGGCGATGTCGCTGGAAGGGTTGATCATGATTATCAAGTACAGCCAACTGGAGCTGGCTGGAAATCTCTATTATCCGGTTGCCATCATTGTGAGCACCGCCCTGCTGTTGGCATCCCTGGGCGCATTTCTCAAGATGGCTCCCAAGGATCAGACTGGCCATTGATCCAGTGCAGAGGCATGGAGGGTGTATTCGGAACGACTGATAGAAGTGTCGGTCCGCGAACGCTTGTCAGCACCAAATGTTCAGTTCTCATTTATCTGAGAGTAACGCTCCGCCAGATAATCAATGAACGCTCTTACCGCGGGCAACATGCCCCGACGTGAGGGGAACACTAAATGGATCACCTCCCGCCGCGGTTCCCAATCAGGCAGCAACCAGACAAGGGCGCCGCTGCCCAGTTCCTCGTTAAGCATGAGCAAGGGTAGCTGGACAACTCCGGCTCCTGCCAGGGCTGCCTTTTTGAGAGCTTCCATATCCGTGGTTGCGTAGCGGGGAGTGTAGGCGATGTCCTTTCGCTCGCCGGTTTTGTCGTACAGAGTCCATACCTGCTCTGAAAGCGAGCCGGAGCGAGTCAGGGCCGGCCACTGCGCAAGGCTTGCTAGATCCTCAGGGAGCCCGCCCATTCGGTCGACAAGGTCCGGGCTGGCCACAAGACATTGACCGCGGTCCGACAAAATACGCAATACCAGATCGCTGTCCTCCAGTGGCAAGGGGCGAACACGAAGCGCCACGTCCACACCCTCCGCAAGCACATCAACACGGCGGTTGGTTGCTTCCAGCTCGACCGACACCCTGGGGTAGCGACTCATGAACTCACCCAGCATTTCGCCGACATGAAAATGCAGCAGGCCCACCGGGCAGGTCACTCTTATTGTTCCACAGGGCTCTCCCCGAACCTGCTCCACCACCTCTTGAGCCGCCTCCGCTTCGACCAACATTGCCTGGCAGTGCTCGTAATACCGCTGCCCAATATCCGTAACTGAAAACCGCCGGGTCGATCGGTGCAAGAGCCTTACGCCAAGCCGATCCTCAAGCGAAGCGACGCGGCGGCTGAGCTTTGATTTGGGAATGCCAATGGCCCGTTCCGCCGGCGCAAATCCACCGGATTCGACGACTTTCACGAAGTAATAAAGATCGTTCAGATCCTGCATGGCCTAACCGCTGTTCTAAAAATGGAACACTGAAGCCTATTTTAGCACTCTTATCGCCAATTCGACTCTGATTTACCCTGAATTTGATCACCGTTGGTTTTATTACCAGCGGATTCGGCCCCAACATCTGAAAGGAGATAATCATGAGTAAGCCCTATGTTCGCCTCGACAAAAACGATGCCGCGGTGCTCCTCGTAGACCACCAAACCGGCCTGCTATCCCTGGTCCGCGATATCGACCCGGACAAATTCAAGAATAACGTTCTGGCATTGGCGGATCTGGCCAAGTATTTCCAGTTACCGACGATTCTGACGACCAGCTTTGAAGACGGCCCGAACGGCCCACTGGTTCCAGAACTGAAAGAGGCGTATCCGGACGCCCCGTACATTGCCCGTCCCGGCCAGATCAACGCCTGGGATAACGAAGACTTCGTGCAGGCAGTCAAGGCAACCGGTAAGAAACAACTGATCATCGCAGGCGTGGTGACCGAAGTATGCGTGGCCTTCCCGACCCTGTCGGCACTTGCTGAAGACTTCGATGTGTTTGTCGTAACCGACGCCTCCGGAACATTCAATGAACTGACACGGGACTCGGCGTTGGATCGCATGTCGGCAGCCGGTGCCCAGCTAATTACCTGGTTTGGCGCGGCTTGCGAGCTGCACAGGGACTGGAGAAACGACATCGAGGGCCTCGGCCAGCTATTCTCCAACCACATCCCCGATTACCGGAACCTGATGAACAGCTACACAGCGTTGACCTCAAAGTGATATCCAGGCTGAGCGCCACCGGCCATCAGAGCGGATTGGCTGGAGGTGCTCAGCCGGGAATCAGCCCCTGGCAGGAACGGTTCCATGCCAGACCGGCAACCCCAGATCCTCCGGATCGTCATTCGGGCCGCCGGTGCGGCTCGATCTGGTTGATGATCGCGCGGAACGAGGCATCAAAGGCGGCATCGTCAGTTACCGGCTGAGCCCGCCCATACAGCACCAGTGACTCGTAGTTGGCGCTGTGATGGAACGCGGATTTGGTCATCACCCATTCATTCGTCACTGCGAACGAGATGCAAAGTAACGCGCCAGACCCGAGGCGCCGGGACAAGCGTCCGCCGTTCAACGTGTGTAGATAAAGATCATCACCAAGCCGCCAGGCAGTGATCGGGATGATGCGAGGCTCGCCCTCTTCCACAAATCCGACATGCGCTGTTTTAAGCCGATCAATCAGCCTGTAAGCTGTTTCTCTGTCATAGCTTGCTCGCTTTACTGCCCTCTGCACCCTGCTGCGTGGACAGGAAGTGAGAGGGGACACTGTGGTCCCTGCCAGATCAGTCGTTGTCATCGAAAGCTCCTTTCCGCTCTTGCACTCCACAAAATGTACTTCTATTGAAAGGCACTTCTGATACCATCAAAAGATCCAGATTGTGAATTTTTATAGGACCAGTTGATGTGATCGACGATATCCGGCTGGACGGCAAGCATCCGCTTCAATATCAGCTGTATCAACGATTATCCGAACGGATACTCGACCAGCGATACCCACCCGGGCGCCAGCTGCCACCCAGCCGACAGATGGCACAGGACCTGGGCATCAGTCGCAACACGGTGAACGCGGTTTACGAACAGCTCAAGGCCGAGGGCTTTCTTCAAAGTCATGCTGGCAAGGGTATTTTCGTCCATGAAGATATAAAATCGGCCGTGAACCCCTCAGGGCCGGGCCTTGGCAAACCTGGTGGCGTCTCCATGGAACTGCCACCGCTCCCTTCACTTCCACGGGGGAAGTCGAAGCCTGTTGAAGACGCCAGTTTGCCATTCCAGCCGGGCCTGCCGGACCTTGACGCGTTTCCAATCCGCACCTGGAACCGGATCATGCACCATCAGGAAAGCCGCCGGCCACTGCGGGGATATGACAGCATCCAGGGGTATCAACCGCTGAGACGCGCCATCGCCGCCTACCTGAGAACCTCCCGCGGTGTTCGCTGCGAAGGACATCAAGTCATCATCACCAACGGCGCACAACAGGCGCTCTCGCTGCTCGCGGATGTGTTTCTGCAGCGGGATGACAGCATCCTGTGTGAAAACCCCGGATACCGGGGCGCCCGGAATGCACTTGGCCGTTTTGGCAACACGCTGATTCCAATACCCCTTAGAAACCAGGTTCTGGATGTGGAAGCTTTGCCCGGCCTTGAGCCTGCCAGGGCCAGGCTCCTGTTCTGCACACCCACGCACCAATACCCCATGGGCGGCATCCTGGACCTGTCCCAGCGAATGACGCTTGTTCAATGGGCCCAGCGCAATGAGTGCTGGATCATCGAGGACGACTACGACAGCGAGTTCCACTTCTATAACAAGCCCTTCGCCGCCATTCAGGGCCTGTTCGAGAATGCGCCCGTGCTCTACATGGGCAGTTTCAGCAAAACGCTGCTGCCGGCATTACGGGTGGGCTATCTGGTGGTCCCGGAGGCGGTAGTCGAACCCTTGCTCTGGGCGAAGCAGATTAGCGGTGGCGAAACGCCCCTTCTTACCCAGGCAACCATCGCCGAATTCATTGAGAGTGGTCAGTTCACACGCCATCTGCGGCGCATGCGCCAGCTATATCGGGACAAGTGGCAACTCTTCCAGAGCGAGGTTACGGAAAAGCTCGGCGGTCTTGCTCAACCGGTGGCGGAAAGCGCCGGGATGCATCTGGTACTTGAAGGAGATTTTGACGATCTGGTCCTCAGCGAATGGTTGAAAACCCGGGGCTTTGGCAGTACACCCCTCAGCGCGCACTTCCTCAGCGAGGAAATCAGAACCGGCCTGGTTTTGGGATTTGCGAGCGCCAATGAGCACGAGATTGAACGTTGCGTTACGGAGCTCGAAAACAAACTGGCCAACGTTGCTCTGTTGAGTTAGGTTCCCGCGGTCCTGAAGTACGCCGCAAGCTCAGCGGCGAGAAAATCAAACACCGTCCGGACCCTCAGGTTCATTCTGAGCTCCCGATGTGAGACCAGCCAGACATCGCCACCGAATACCTGGTTCTGGAAAACTCGTCCAACACCGGGTTCCGGATCCCCCACTTCAACGGGCACCATCCCGATTCCAATACCGGCTTTGGTCATTTCCCAATGCACAAGGTGACTGTCCGTTCTAGCAACGAAACTGTTCTCCCGCAGCATTAGTCCGCGCTCCGCCAGCGCATTGATGTACGCACTGTTTTCTGTCAGAAAACCGATGAAAGGAGCATCGGCCACGTCATTCGGGAAACCTTCGGACAGTGTTTCCAGCACATTACGGGTAGCGTAAAGCGTGGCGGAGAAATGCCCGAGTTTGCGGGCTATTAGGTGAGGCTCGTCAGGCCGAAAGTTCCGTATAGCGATGTCTGCCGCCCGTCTGCGGAGGTCACTGACCTGGTTGGATGCGACCAGATTGATGCGAATTCCCGGGTACAGGTTACGAAGCCTGAGGAGGATTGGCGGCAGAGCGAACGCCGCAGTGATTTCCGAAGCCGAAATCGTAATCTCGCCCTCAATGGATGTCGCCCGCCCGTTCGCCGCGAGTGACAGGCTGCTCGCTGCCTCACCCATCGCCCGGACATAATCAAGCAACTCGAGACCGGCCTGGGTTAACTCCAATCCTCGTCCACTGCGCTCGAAAAGGGCGATGGACAGCTCCTCCTCCAACGCCGCGACCTGCCTGCCCAGCGTCGGCTGTGAAATTCCCAGCGCCTTTGAAGCAGCGGATAGAGAACCTTCTTCAGCAGTCACAAGGAAGGCTCGGGCACGGTTCCAGTCGAATTTAACGGATCGCCAATTCATTCATTTTTACATATCTATTATGAATATCTTTCGGTACTACCGGCAGAATTGCATAGGTAGAATATCCCCAATGAATCTAATCATCCAGCCCGGGAAGGGGAAATCCATGAATTCGTCCGTCAATTTCTGGAACCGAAGCGCCAGGCGTTATGCCCAACGTCCTATCGCCGACCAGAACGCCTATCAGAAAAAGATCGCACTTACCCAGGAATACTTCCATCCAGACACGGATGTCCTGGAATTCGGATGCGGCACCGGGTCGACAGCATTGATCCATGCCCCGAAAGTCCGCAGCTATCTTGCAACCGATGCCTCGCCACGAATGATTGAAATTGCCCGGGAGCGGATGACAGAAAACGCCACCAACAATCTAGATTTTGAGGTTGCCACGCTTGACGACATGCAACATCGACAGCAAGCGTTCGACGCCATTCTGGGCTTGAACATCCTGCACCTGCTCCGTGATCCGGAACGTGCCATAAGCCAGGCTTTCAGTCTGCTGAAACCTGGTGGTGTGTTCATCAGCAACACCGCCTGTCTTCAGGATACCCGCCCATATCTCAAGCCCATAGCCATCCTGGCTCGCACACTGCGGTTCGCACCCTATTTAAACTTCTTATCCCGTCGTCAGCTGGAAATGCAGCTGGAGAAGGCCGGATTTCAGATTGAATATCGCTGGGTGCCGGAAACCTCACGAGACGTCTACTTCGTTATTGCCACAAAACCACAGTAAACACTGGAGGCGACGCTAATCATGATGACGATGAGGCCTGACCAGAAACCAACTGGCCAGGACCAGCGCGCCGAAGACCGTATAAATCAGGATAAACACCCAATCCGGCGCACTGTAATACAGGAGGGACTGCAGCCAGTGCTGGATGAATGATCCTTCATAGCCCGCCTCCCCGGCCTTCGCTCGCAGCGCCATCTCCCAGGTCGTGAGCGGGCATAGCACACCCAGCCAGGATTGCAGCACCACGATAGCAATAACAATCAGATGGCTAAGGCGGAACCAGAAATTTCTGACCCACTGCCAATCCAGGCAATAACCAGCGAAGGTGGCCACCAGCCCCAGGATGACGAAGGCCACCAGCATCGTGTGCAGGATCAGAAGCGCATCAGCAAAGATCAGGAACCAATGGGCGTCCATCGCTTAACTCCAATGACTGCTATGTGCCCAGTTTTGGTCTATTGTAGAGGCACGTCAATCATTGCCAGAGAGGGACCGCTCAATGAACCACGCACCACCTCCAGCCAGGCTCGGATTCCTGTACCCGGGCCATGCCGCCGAAGACGATTATCCCCTGATGGGTTCCATGGTAGAGCCCCCGGCTCAGGTCACCCTTATCCACACCGAATTCCTGGAGGACGCCCATACCGTTGAAGCCCTGAGTGAAATGGGCAGCGTCAGCCGACTTTCACAAGGCGCGGAAGCACTGGCCGGCTCAGAGATCGAATCGGTGATGTGGACCTCCACCAGCGCCAGCTTTGTGCTCGGTCTCGACGGCATTCGCCAGCAGATCGACACGCTCGAGAAACTGCTGGGTGTGCCCGCTTCCACAACAGCAATGGCGTTTGCCCGAGCAGTAAAAGCCCTTGACGCAAAACGGGTGGCCATTGCTGCCACCTATCCCGAGGAGGTTGCACAGCGATTCCGGGAGTTCCTCCATCATTTCGATATTGAGGTGGTGCACCTGTCCAGCCGAGGCATCGTTACAGCCGCTGAGGTAGGTGCTCTGGAAAAGGATGAGGTGATCAACTTCGCACTGGCAAACACAAGGGAGGACGCTGATGCGCTGCTCATTCCCGACACCGCCTTGCACTCCGCCGCCTGGCTGACCGATCTGGAACAGGCAACCGGAAAACCGGTGCTAACCGCCAACCAGGTCAGCTTCTGGGAGGCCCTGAGACTATGTGGCAAGCTGACACCTCAATCAGGGCTTGGGCGTCTGTTTGAAGAAGCCCCCTGACACCAGCACCAAACCCGCACTCCCCGCCCTGCCGTTTTTAGACGGCTCGGTGTCGTATTGGATTTACCTGCCCTGAGCAATTAGAGCCACATTGACTAAAGGCCCTGCCCGGTATGCGGCATGGTGGCGTTCATTGCAGGCAAAGGGGATCCAAACATGGCACAACTACCGAAACGGGCAAAAGTTGTCATCATTGGCCAGGGCGGTATCGTTGGCTCGTCGGTAGCACACCACCTGATCGAGCAGGGCTGGGATGACATCGTGGGTCTGGAAAAATCCGCCATTCCCTCAGATATCGGTTCAACCTCCCACGCATCGGATTTCTGCTTCACCACCTCCCACGACAAGCTGAACATATACACCACCAAATACAGCCAGGCGTTTTATGAAAAACGCGGCAATTACGTGAAATGCGGCGGCATGGAAGTGGCCCGTTCGGATGACGACGAGCGAATGGACGAGCTTCGTCGCAAGGTGGGTTCCGGAAAAGCGTTCGGCACCAATGTCAGCATGATCTCGCCCAAACAGGCAAAGGAGCTGTTTCCATTACTGGACGAAAGTCAGATCCAGGGCGCGATGTGGGACCCGGATGCCGGGCTGGTAGTGCCCCGCTCCCAGAGTGTTGCCGGCGACCTGGTGGAAGAAGCTGTGGCCACCGGCAAACTGCAGGCCTTTGCCTACACGCCGGCCATCCGCATTGATGTCCAGGATGGCCGGGTGCGTGGCGTTGAAACCCATAAGGGCTACATTGAGACCGAGTACGTGGTTCTCTCCATGGGCATCTGGGGGCCCTTGATGGCCAACACCGCCAACGCGCCCCTGCCACTAATGCCGCTGGAGCATCCTTTGCTGTTTTTCGGCCCCTACGAAGAACTCAATGGCACCGGCAAGCAGATCGTCTATCCGTTGTTCCGCGACCAGGGCAATTCCGCCTATGTGCGGGACACCGGCGACCCGACCACCACCGAAGGCGGCCGTATCGAGTGGGGCTATTACGAAGCGGAGAACCCACGGCTGGTCTACCCCGGCGCCATTGCGGAGCCCGGTGATGCGCGGATGTCCCCCTCAATGCGGGATCTTTCACTGGACCAGGTCATGGACGCCTACGAAAAGGCCATCGAGATGACTCCGATCCTCGGCGAACTGGGGTGGGAGGAGAAACACTCGTTCAATGGCCTGCTGTCAGTGACGCCGGATGGCGGTTCACTGATGGGCGAAGCCCCAGAAGTCCGTAACCTGTGGTTCTGTGAGGCGGTCTGGGTCAAGGACGGTCCCGGAGCCGGCAAGATACTCGCAGATTGGATGACCCATGGTTCCCCTGAGATGGATCCCCACAGTATCGATATCGCCCGCCATTACCCGCTGCAGAAAACCCCGGAGTTTGTGTACAACCGTTGCTACGAGACTGCGAAGAAGATCTACACCCCGGCGGTTCACCCGCGGGAGCCCTACCTTACCAGCCGCAAGATGCGAACCAGCCCATTCTACCTGCGGGAAGTCGAGCTGGGCGCCTACTTCATGGAGGCCGCCGGCTGGGAGCGGGCTCACGGCTACGCTGCCAACGAGTCCACCCTGATGGCGAAATACCGGGACCGAATCCCGGTGCGGGAACACGAATGGGACGCCCGGCATTTCTGGGAGGTTGCCAACGCCGAGCAGTTGGAGATGAGCGAATCCGTGGGCATGATCAATCTCTCCCATTTCGCCATTTTTGACATCTCTGGTGACGACGCGGAAGCGCTTCTGGAATACCTGTCGGTCGCCAAAGTGGGTGGCGCCACGCCCCACGGCAAAGGTGTCTACACCCATTTCCTCGACGAGCGCGGGGGCGTGCGATCCGACCTGACCATCATTCGGCGGGGCGAGAAAAACTATCGGGTCGTCTGCGGCGGCGACACCGGCCACCGGGACTATTGCTGGATCACCCGTATGGCCCGGGAGAAGGGACTGGACAACATCCAGGTGCATGACCGCACGGACGAACTCGCGACCCTCGGCCTCTGGGGGCCCAAGGCCCGGGAGACATTGGCCCGGTTCGTTACCGACCCGGATCAGTTGTCCGCGGACAATTTCCCGTTTGCCACCGCCCGGGAACTGAATATTCAGGGAGTCCCGGTCTGGGCCTTCCGGATTTCCTACGTGGGCGAGCAGGGCTGGGAGCTCTATTTCCCGTTCAGCTATGGCCTGAGAATCTGGGACCTGCTCTACGATGCAGGCGTTACGCCGGTGGGCATCGAAACCTACGCCAATACCCGCCGCCTGGAGAAAAGCCTGCGGCTCCAGAACGTGGACCTGGAAACGGAATACAACCTCTACGAAGCCGGCTTGCAACGGCCCAGGGTCAAGGAAGCGGATTTCCACGGCAAGGCCGCTTACCTGGAACAGCGGGGGTTATCCCAACAATCGGCCTACCTGTGCACCATGACCATGACCGAACACCGGGATGCGAATGGTGTGCTGAGGTACCCGGTCGGCCAGTGGCCGATTCTGGACCCGCATACCGGTGAAGTGCTGGTGGATAGCCACGGCCGCCGCTCTTACAACACCAGCGTGGCCTGGGGGCCTTCGGTGGGCAAGATCATTCTGCTGGGTTACATCCCCGCCGAGTACGCTCAGGAAGGCCGTGAGCTGACCCTGGAATACTTCCAGGAGCACTACCCTATCCGCATCGAAGCGGTGGGTTACCGGGCGCTGTTTGATCCGGACAACGAGCGGGTCAAATCCTGACCGGGTTCAGAGAAGAGGCGCGGCGGTCAGCACTCGATGATGTTGACCGCCAGCCCTCCCCTGGCGGTTTCCTTGTATTTATCCAGCATATCGCGACCGGTTTCCCGCATGGTGTGCAGCACCTTGTCCAGGGAAACGTAATGCTTGCCGTCTCCCCTCAGGGCCATGATGGCGGCATCGATAGCCTTCACCGAGGCCATGGCATTGCGCTCGATGCAGGGAATCTGCACCAGCCCGCCAATGGGATCGCAGGTCATGCCCAGATGATGCTCCATGCCGATTTCGGCGGCATTCTCTACCTGTTCCGGTGAACCGCCCGTCGCCGCTGCGAGCCCGGCTGCGGCCATGGCACAGGCCGACCCCACCTCGCCCTGGCAGCCAACCTCGGCTCCGGATATGGACGCATTTTCCTTGAACAGCACGCCAATGGCGCCAGCAGTGAGCATAAAACGCACAATGCCGTCTTCGTCCGCCCGGGGGCAGAACTCCCAGTAATAGTGAAGTACCGCCGGGATAATGCCTGCCGCGCCATTGGTGGGCGCTGTCACAATCCGCCCGCCGGCGGCGTTTTCCTCGTTCACGGCCAGGGCATAAAGATTCACCCAGTCCAGCGCACTCAGGGAAGGTGAAATCAGATCCACCCGCTGCTTGTCCATCAACGACCGATACAGTGACGCGGCCCTGCGCCGAACCTTGAGGCCACCGGGCAACTCGCCCTCGTGCTGAATGCCGTTCTGTACGCACTCCCGCATTACCTGCCATAGTGCCAGGATGCCGCTACGCACCTCATCTTGCGTGCGCCAGGCCTGTTCGTTGGCATACATGATGTCGGCGATGGCCAGCTCGTGTTCCCGGCACAGCCCCAGCAGCGCCCTGGCGCTGCTGAAAGGGTATGGCTGCGGGGTGACATCCTCGCGAACTTTAAGGGTACCGTCAGCGGTTGCATCCACCACGAACCCGCCGCCTACAGAATAATAGGTCTTTTCGTACAGACACTGTCCATCCCGGCCGAACGCCTGACAGGTCATGCCGTTGGGATGTTCGGGAAGTGATTTGCGGCGGTAGTAGACCAGATCGGCATTTTCACGGAACCGAATGACTTGCTGCCCTGCAATGGAGAGGTCTCCGCCGCTGCGGATCTGTTCAATACGAACCGGCATTACCTCCGGGTCGATCTTGTCAGGTCGTTCACCTTCCAACCCCAACATTACCGCAGGTCCGGTGCCATGGCCCTTGCCGGTAGCGCCGAGTGACCCGTACAGAGACACTTTAACCCGGCTAACGGAAGAGAGCAGACCGTCGTTCACAAGAGCCCCGGCAAACCGGCGTGCCGCCTCCATAGGCCCCACCGTGTGGGAACTGGAGGGGCCAATACCAACCTTGAACAGCTCAAACAGACTGACTGCCAATGTGAGTCTCCTGTTGAAGAACGTGAGTCAACATTAGCGCTAATCGAGGCCAATCGCATGCTTTGTGGCGACACGGAAGCGATGATTTCCGACAGCAGAATAAGTCGCGTTGAGTCCATCCTGGCATGCACCGTGTCGCATGTGGACCATCCGCATTTTGGCCTCCGCCATAGAATACAAGGAGCATAGAACTGATCACTTATTGCACGACTCAGTTGCAACAGCTAGTGTTCAGGTTGTGGTGGTCGGTACGCAGATTCCGGTTACCGGCCGGCGCAATTGGCCCAGGCAGGGCAAAGGGGGTTGTTTATGACCACTGATACCGGCTCGCAAACGGACAGGCCCACCCAGCAGCCCTATCGGGTCGGCTTTCTGCTGATCGACAACTTTACCCTGATCGCCCTTGCCACTGCGGTGGAACCCCTGCGGATGGCCAACCAGTTGGCGGGCACCGAACTTTATTCCTGGAAACTGCTTACGGCCGAGGGCGGCTACGCCCGCGCCAGTGACGGCATCACCATGGTTCCGGATGCCTCCATTCAGGAGGAGCACAGCTTCGACCTGGTCATTGTTGTTGCCGGTATTGATGTCACCCGCAGTTTTTCACGCCACGAAGTCCAATGGCTGAAACAGATGGCCCGGCGGCATGTCCTGATGGGAGCGGTCTGCACCGGGCCTTACGTACTGGCCAGCGCCGGACTGCTCGACGGCTATGCCTGCAGCGCCCACTGGGAATGCCTGGAAGCCATGCAGGAAGACTTTCCGCGGGTTCAGACCAACAACCACCTGTTTACCGTCGAGCGTGAGCGCATGACCTGCACCGGTGGCACCGTACCCATGCACATGATGCTCAGTTTCCTGGGCCGGCGGCATGGCCAGGAGCTGAGCAACGCAGTCTCCCATATGTTTGTCTGCGACCGGATCCGGGAGGAACGGGAACAACAGCCCATGCCCATGCACCCGGGCCTGGCCCGGGCGCAACCCAAGCTGGCGGAAGCGGCCCAGCTTATGGAAGCCAATATTGAAGAGCCGATTGAACTGCATGAAGTGGCAACCCTGGCCGGAATCTCTCGCCGGCAACTGGAACGACTGTTCCTGAAGCATATGGGATGCACGCCCTCGCGCTATTACCTGCGAGTGCGACTGAACCGGGCGCGCCGGTTGCTCAAGCAGACTTCCTGTTCCATTGTCGAGATTGCCTCCATGTGCGGCTTTGTCTCCGCCACTCACTTCAGTCGCTGCTACCGAAAGACCATGGGGCGGGCTCCCAAATATGAACGGATGGAAGCCTTCGCGCCGGCCAGCGCCGAAGGTCCGCTGACCGACACCATGGCCAGTCTGCCATCTTCATCCCTTCTGGCCCTGAAACGGGCCCGAACCGAACCCACTTACGGAACCTTTGAGGACTCCGCTGAGCCCACCGTCTCAGGTTAACCCCACCACAAGGCCATTCTCATCCAGGGCAATGTCCAGAGCGGCAGGTCGCCTCGGCAGCCCCGGCATGGTCATGATATCGCCACAGACTGCCACCACGAATCCGGCTCCGGCCGCCAGCCGCACTTCCCTGACAGGCAGCATATGCCCGGACGGGGCACCCTTTACCGACGAGTCCACCGAGAAGCTGTACTGGGTCTTGGCAATGCACACCGGTAGGTGGCCGAACCCAAGACTCTCGTATTCCTCCAGCTGTCGTTTGGCGATCGTTGTAAACTCAACGCTTCCGGCATGGTAAATACGGGTGGCAATGGTCCGGATCTTGTCCGCCAGGGGCAGGCTGTCCTCATAGAGGAATTTCACCTCCGGCTTGCCCTCATCCATCTGGTCCAACACCGCCTGGGCCAGTTCGGTGGCGCCCTCACCACCGGTTGCCCAGTGGTCGGCCGGCACTGCCCGCACCCCCAACTCCTGGCTGATGGACTGGACCAGCGCCATCTCTTCTTCGGTGTCATCCGGGAAGCGGTTGATGCACACCACCGGAGTCAGACCAAACTGTTGCAGGTTGCGGATATGCCGCTCCAGATTCGCAGCCCCCCTGCGCAGCGCCGCCAGGTCGGGAATCGCCAGTTGGCTGCGGGGGATACCGCCCTGCATCTTGAGGGCCCGAATGGTGCAGACCACCACCGCGGCATCCGGGCGCAAGCCGGTGTGCCGGCACTTGATATCAATGAACTTTTCCGCGCCCAGGTCGGCGCCGAAGCCGGCCTCGGTAACCACCACGTCATTCAGGGCCAGCGCAGCGCGGGTGGCAGTGACGGAATTGCAGCCATGGGCGATATTGGCAAAGGGGCCGCCATGGATAAACACCGGATTATGCTCCAGACTCTGCACCAGGTTCGGGTGTAATGCGTCCTTCAGCAGCACGGTCAGTGAACCTTCCACGCCCAGGTCATGGACGGTCACCGGCGACATGTCAGGCCGCCGGCCAACGATGATATTGCCCAGCCGCTGCTTCAGATCCGCACGCCCGTCCGCCAGACACAGAATCGCCATGATCTCGGAAGACACAGTGATATCGAACCCGGTCTCCCGGGGCACGCCATGGGCGGCGCCACCCAGCCCGGATACCACATTGCGCAGGGAACGATCGGTCAGGTCCAGAACCCGTCGCCAGCTGACATGGCGCGGATCCAGGCCGGCTTCGTTCCCCCAATGCATGTGGTTGTCAATCAGCGAAGCCAGGAGATTATGAGCGGTTGAAATGGCATGGAAGTCACCATTGAAATGCAGATTGATGTCTTCCATTGGAATCACCTGGGCCCGGCCTCCGCCGGCAGCCCCACCCTTCATGCCAAAGCAGGGCCCCAGGGACGGCTCCCGCAGACACACGGAGGAGCGTACACCCAGCCGGTTCAGGCCATCGTTCAGCCCGACACTGGTTGTGGTTTTTCCCTCGCCCGCCGGCGTCGGTGTAATGGCGGTCACGAGCACCAGTTTGCCTCTGGGTGCCGAGTCGGAGGTATCCACATACGCCATGTCCAGCTTTGCCTTGTAGTGGCCAAAGGGCACCAGGCTCTCTGCCGGCAAGCCAAAACGCTGCTGCGCCAGCAGAAGTATCGATTGGGGCTGGACCGAACGGGCAATCTCGATATCCGGAGTACCCGGCGGCAGAAACTCCGCAGGCGCTGGCGTGTCGGGTGTCAGTTTACTGTACTGAAGACTCATGGCACTGCCTCCTTCTTGTCCTCAAAGGACCCACTGTGATCCCGAATCCATTGCGCTGACTGGCGCAGGCCTCCGAACGGAAACAGATGAATGCCCCGCAGCAGGGTTTCCGGATTTTCCAGGCAATACTGCACCAGTGCCCGGACCATATCGTCGGGTTTCCAGGCACCCAGCATCCGGGCACTGCCAGGGCGACGGAGCAGCATACGTGCGGATGCGCCTACCCCACACATAGCTGCATAAGCGATAAGCGTTTTAACCCGCGTTGGACCCGCGATGCCGATATAGACAGGCACCTCTTCCAGAATATTGCCCAGCCCCTGTAGCCAGTCGATCACCACCTCAGCGTCGAAGGTGAACTGGGTGACCACCCAGAGCCTGGTAGCGGTAGTACGGGCGTATTCACGCTTGACGCTCAATGCCTGTGCCAGGGTTGCCCGATCCGCCATGGGATGGCCGTCCGGATGAGCCGCAACACCGATACCGTGGAACCGGAACTGGGCCAGTAACCCCGATTCGAGTACGGCCAGGGTGTCGGGGAAAGGCCCGGCCACCGCATCGCTGTCGCCCGCGATCAGCAGCAAACGGTCCACCCCGCTTTCATTTAATTGGGCCAACCAGTCCCGCAGCTGCCCCCGGCTCTGGGCCATTCGGGCGGGCACATGCGGCACTGGTTGCATACCCAGAGCCAGCAGACGACGGGACGCTTCCAGCGTGTCACTGAACTGCCCCTTTGGCAGGAACGGTACGTACACGCAGGTGCCTGCCGGCAAAAGCTCCGGCAAATGTTCTGTCGTCAGGATCTGGCGGGGTGTGGCCTCGATGGATGCCGAGCGCACCAGATCACGAAACCGAGCTGCTGCCTCCTCATCGGGCCGATTGAATGCCTGCCTTTCGCTCATCAGTGTCATAAACCGCGCACCCCATTGCCAACGGTGTTTACCAGACAGCTGCTATCGCCGGTTCTTCCCGTTCTGTTAATCGGCGAAGTCGATTCCCTTGGCCCGGGCTCTTTCGCGGGCGTTGGGATTCACCGAGGGCCGGAAGGGCACTTCCACCACTTCCGCCTCCACAGCGGTTGAGCCATCCGCAGCGGCATATTCCACAGGAAGATGCACGGTCAGACGCGTGCCGACAGCTCGAAGGTCAAACGGCACGTAAGCCAGCGCGATGTTTGTCTCAAGCTCCGGCGAGTACCAAGGGGAGGTAACATAGCCCTCCGGTTCGCCACCGTCCGGACCGCTGATCAGCCAGAAGTCATTGGAGTAGTCAGTCACTTTGCCACCGCCAAAGCGGATGCCCACCATGATATGGCTGAACGGCGGACGACCGGCATCCAGCTGCTCACGGACCCGCTCGAGCCTTTGCTTGCCGATGTAATCCGCCTCCTTGTTGCGCGGCACCTGGTAGGCCAGGTTGCACTGGAACGGCAGGGTTTCCTGATCCACATCCTGGCCCCAGGACAGAATGCCCGCGGCAATCCGGCGATGGTGGGCAGGCGCTATTACCCGCAGGTTGTGGGGCTCCCCCGCAGCAAGCACGGTGTACCAGAGGTCCTCGGCGTATTTGGTCGCTTCCTTGAGGTAAATCTCGTACCCCTTCTCTCCGGTAAAGCCGGTCTGGGACACAATCACGTCATGGCCGGCCACCTGGCCTTCCATCAAGCCGTAGTAGGGAATGTCCCGAACCGCCTCACCAAACAGATCGGCCATGAGCGCTTCGGACTTGGGGCCCTGAATCTGTACCGGCGCCACATCAATTTCCGCGATGGTGACATTGAAGCCCATGCCGATGTTTACGCCCCGCATCCAGAGCTCCAGATCGCTGTCAGAAAGCGAGAACCAGAACTCATCCTCGGCGATCCGCAACAGAACAGGGTCATTGATGATGCCGCCCTCTTCATTGCACAGAATGACGTACTTGCCACGCATGGGCTTGATTTTGGTCGCATCCCGGGTGATCACGTAATTCACGAAGCGCTCTGCATCCGGGCCTTTGACCTGGATCTGGCGCTCAACCGCCACGTTCCACATGGTGACGTCGTGGATCAGCGACTCGTACTCCAGCATGGCACCGCCGTCTTCCGGGCGGACATAACCCCGGGGATGGTACATACGGTTGTAGACCGTCGCCCGCCAACAGCCGGCCTCATAGGCCAGATGCCAATATGGCGACTTTCGAACCCGCGTGGAAATCAGCATCTCCACAGGCGTGGGCCCCGATTGGCGCAGGTTGATGGGAACGCGTCGATCAGACTGATCAACGCTGTCGGGCTGGCGTGCAGCGCCGGCCCGTTGCTGAGGATAATCCTGAAGTGCTTGCTCGAATTTAACAGCCATTGCTATCTCCCCCGTGCCGGGTTGTTGATAGCTCTAATGTGGCCCTCTTTGACCTTTTCGGAAGGAACCAATACGACACAGAGTCGACTAAAAGCGTCAGACCGATCGCAGCCGTTCTACAGAACCAGCGTCAACCCACCGGTAACAACCGCAAAAAGAATGGATAGCCAGATTACGGTCATCCAGGGGAAAGGCGGTGGGGGTGGCTCAATTGCCAACTCCTTTTCCAGGTAGTTTCTGAGCAGGCGGGTGTTACGGGTATTGGCTTTGTAGACAGCATCAAAGGCGTCGCCCACTACCGGCAACAGGCCGCCGATAAAATCGATGCCCATGTTGCGCAGCATCTGTAACTTTACCGCCTTACTGGCTCCGGCCCGCTGAGCCTCAAGCAGAACATAGCCGGACAACACCAGCCCGGCCGCGTCGCCCACCACTGGCAACAGACCAATTACCGCCTCGGCACCAATGCTGATCCTGGTAAAGGGAATACCAATGCTGCTATCCGTGAGCCGGCTGAATTTATCCAGCCGCGCCAGTATGGCCCGCTGCCGGGCTACGGACGGTTTCGGCATAATCTCTCCAATTCACTCAGACTTTGCGCCAATTTCCCCAAACGCCTGCACCAAGGTATCGGGTTCCTGGGCTCCGGAAATGAGATACTTGCCATTGATGATAAATGCCGGCACTGCCGAAACACCGGCCTGCTGGTAGGTGGCTTCGTCTTCCCGAACCACCTTGGCGTAATCATCCGAATCCAGCACTTCCCTGGCTTTCGCTGAATCCAGCCCCAGGCTCTCAACGCATCGAACCAGATTCTGGTGGTCGGAAACATCCTCCGCACGGCCGAAATAGGCTTCAAATAGCGCCTGCTTCATCTCCGTCTGCTTGCCATGCTCACCGGCCCATTTCACCAGCCGATGAGCATCGAACGTATTGCAGGTGAACCGTTCCTGCATTTTTTCAAAATTAAGGCCCAGATCCCTGGCGATGGTCATCATCTGGCTTTGGGAAGCGCGCATCTCGTCCTCACTGCGGCCGTACTTTCGGGCCAGGGCCGGGAGAATCGGCTCACCCTCGCCGCTGTGGTCAGGGTTCAGTTCAAACGCATGCCACTGAACACTGAACTCATACTCTGAGGCCAGCTGTTCCATAGCCCGCTCCAGGCGGGCATAGCCGATGGCACACCAGGGGCAGGCAATGTCGGAAACAATGTCGATGTGGATATTCTTCATGGCGAATCCTGTCAATGGGTGAATGGTTTAAAGGTGTCCAGAAACGTCCAGAAATCCCGTTCCACACATTCCGCATAGTGAGTGGCGATGGCCGACACCAGGGTAACGAACTCGCTTTCCCGGTCTTTCGTCAGCTGCTTCAGGGTCTGTTCAAACAGAAAGGGCTCATCCGGATTAACCGAACGGCTGGCGCGCTTGTGCTCGGTGGCCAGAACCTCGCCCCAGGTGCCTGCCATTTTCAGAAAGTGTTTCTTCTTGTCGAGCTTGTCGGTTGGAAAGTCATCCTTGAACGGCGACCGCTCCCTGACCGAGAAGACCGCCCCTTCAAGTTCCAGCCACCCCAGGTAGCGGTCCGGGTGTTCCGCCAACGCCCGGAAAGCCGCCTGATGCCGGATTCCCTCGTTGGGATAGACCCGCCGATAGGCCTGCTGCTCTGCCTCGGACATGGCCAGCAGCAAAGAAGGTCCGTCCTGCTGTTTGATGTCCAGGATGATGTCGTCGGTTTGCGACACATCCCCACCCTCTATCAGCGCATAGAACCGCAGGGTGCCCAGAGAGCCGGTGCCCGCGCTGATGCGGCGGGCCACGTCTTTGATCTTGTAAAAAGCATCGTCGCCGCACTGCTGCTGTTCCTGGCGGTAGGCGTCAAATGCCTGCAAAAACTGTTTCCTGGCGACCGGGGACAAGCGCTTGAGCTTCGGATTGGTCGTATCGAAGACCCGCTTGCCGTTCTTCTGCAAACGTGTCCACTTCTCCAGCATCTGTTCACGACCTTTCTTCTTACCAACCTTCTTCAGGAACTTCTTCAAAGGCTTGCCAGCCGTATCCGCGGTATAATGGATTTCCTTTTCCAGGTCCTCCTCGCGGTATGTCGTCACCGTCTCCAGATAGCCTTTCACCAGCACTTCCAGTGCCTTGGTACAGGCAGACTCATCAAAGGTACCGTTGGCGCGGGTATCCAGTACGAGGCTGACCGCCAGGCGCCACAGATCGTACTGGTAATCCGACACCACGGCGTCATCAAAGTCATCCAGCCCATAAATCACGTCGCCGTCGTGATTGGCGAAGGCGCCGAAGTTATAGACATGGGCATCACCCTGGATCCAGGTCTGGGTGCCGGCCACTCCACCAAACAGGGCAAACCGCCAGTCGTTATACATGTCCAGCCAGAACAGATGACTGGTGCCCCGGAAAAACCGGTAGGGCGATTCAGCCATGGCCGCAAACTTTTTCTTGCGGGCCGGTGCATCAAGCTCGGCGTTGTTCTCGTTGATCGCTTGAATGACCTGTTGATCCCGGTTGTGAAGCGTCAGGTCTTTGATCATAGGCGGCTCTTTTTACTGATATGGAAAGATCGGTCCCAGCCTAACACGGAGGCGGGTCAGTTGACGTCGTGCCTGAAGCCGAGCCGATACGCCCGCGAACCGGTCCCGACTAGAGATCCTGGAGATACCCCGCCCCCAACTGCGCCATCTGCCGTCGAATCCAGCCTGTGCGCTCCAGCACATAGGAGGATGGCGAGGCCACGCTCAACATCTTGGGATTCGGGAGCACAGCCGCCAGCAGAGCGGCCTGATACTCAGAAAGATAGCGGGCGGGCTTGCCGAAATAAGTCTGCTGGCCGCCTCAACCCCGTAGACGCCGGGCCCGAACTCGGCGATATTCAGGTACACCTCCAGCACCCTCTGTTTTGGCCACAGAAGATCCAGCCCCAGAGCCAGCGCCGCTTCTATGGCCTTGCGGATAAAACTGCGGTCATTCCAGAGAAAGAGGTTCTTGGCGGTCTGCTGGGTAATGGTGCTGGCCCCTCGAAGCCCGTCGCCAGCCCGGTACTCCGACAACGCCTGTCGAATCGCCGCAAAATCCACGCCCATATGATGCGGAAACCGCTGATCCTCGCTGGCGACCACCGCCAAAGGCATCCAGGGCGAAATCCCGGACATGGGCACCCATTCCTGGACCACAGAACTCTGCGAATGCGACAACTGGTAACCCAGGATAAAGGCCGAAGTCGGTGGATTCACAAACCGGAACAGCAGTATCACCAACAGAATCAGCGAGATCGCGCCACCAAAAAGCAGCAAGAACCAGCGCAATAGTTTGCGAGCACCCGAAGCTTTGACCACTGTTCAGAATCCGCTCTCTATCCGAAACCTAATGCAGCTTTTCCAGGTAGTCGAACACCGCTGCAAAATCATCGCGGCCATGCCCCGCGTTGTTGGCCTGACCATAGACTGACTTGGCCAAACTGGCCAGGAACAGCGTCTGCTTCTGTTCGTAAGCCGTTACATCCAGCAACTGCAGATCCTTGAGCATCAGTTCCAGAGGAAACTGCGGGTCATAATCTCCCTCTTTGATGAGCTCTGCCTTCCCCTTGAGAAAAGGCGCGGTCACCGGCAGGTTCGGCAGAGTATCCATCAGGAAGTCCCGACTGAATCCAAGTTTCTCGCCCAGCAGCGCGGTTTCGGAATACACCAGCATGCTCTGGGCAAGCAGCGCATTCACCAGCATTTTGAAAGCACTGCCCTGGCCAGCCGGCCCCACATGAAGAATTTTCTGGCCCATATGATCAAGCAGCGGCCGAACCTCCTCCACATCGGCCGATTCCCCACCGAGCAGAAAGGTCAGCTCACCGGTTTCGGCCGGCATTTTTGTTCCTGCCACAGGCGCATCCAGAAAGCGCAGCCCCCGGGCGCCGGCTCGCTCAGCACACTCCCGAGTGTAGGAAGGATTCACCGTAGAACAGTTAATCCAGAGTGCGCCTTCACCCATGGCATCAATGAATCCACCATCACCAAAGGCAACTTTTTCAACCACTTCCGGTGCGCTGAGCATGGTGAATACCATGTCTGCATCGGCCACCGCCTCCCGGGCAGAATCCGCAGCCTGTGCGCCCGCGTTCTTGAGGGGCGCCATGGCTTCCGGAGAGCGGTTGAAGACTGTCAGCGTGATTCCTTCGTGCTTGAGCAGATTGGTGGCCATACGGCTACCCATAATGCCAAGGCCGATAAACGCGACGTTCATTCGATTCTCCTTTTTGGTCCCAAACAAAGAGTGTAGTTCAGCCAGATTTGCGGAAAAATCCGTTTTGCGCAAGATTGACCACTGAACAACAAACCACGCAGACTGTCAGTCAAGTCCTTGAGGAGCAACCACGCCAACAATGCCAGCGAACGTGAAAACCCGGGTCCTGTTTCGCCCGGATCTGCATCAGCATCGGGTTTCAAAGATCGAGCGCGGAAATCGGTGGCTATTGAGTTTTGCGTTAATCGCCGGCCCTTGACGTGAAGTGTGCTAATGTGGACAGAACTCAAGCAGGACAGTGCCATGATGTATTTTGCCCACGAAATGAGCCGCGCTGCGTTGATGCCCTTGCGTATGGCGACAGACGCCCAGAGTAAACTGCTCAGACACCCACTGAGCCCCCTGTCCCACCTGCCAGGCGCTCGCAGCATTGCCTCCGCCTATGGCGTGTTTGGCGACCTGACCCGACGCTACCCGAAACCAGCCTTTAATCTGCACACAACGATTTGCGACGGTGAGCAGGTCGACATCAGTGAAACCATCATCAAGCGCAAACCCTTTGCCCAACTCAAGCATTTCCAGCGCTGTGTATCGCGGCCCGATGACCCGAAACTCCTGATCGTTGCGCCGCTGTCCGGGCACTTTGCCTCACTGCTGCGTGGCACCGTCAGGGAAATGCTGCCAGACCACGATGTCTACATCACCGACTGGCGCGATGCCTGCCGGGTTCCCTTGTCGGCTGGCGACTTCGGGCTGGACGATTATATCGACTACGTTATCGATTTTATTGAAGAGCTTGGGCCGGATACCCATGTTTTGGCGGTTTGCCAACCTGTCGTGCCGGTGCTTGCCGCCACTGCCCTCATGGCCGAGGATAAAAACCCGGCGACGCCGCGCTCGCTGGCCCTCATGAGCGGCCCCATAGACGGACGTATCGATCCCACCGCACCCTGTGAACTGGCCACCAAACACAATCTGGCCTGGTTCCGGCGCAACCTGGTTCACCCGGTACCGGCGCCCTACCCGGGGGCCATGCGGAAAGTGTATCCCGGTTTTCTGCAACTGACCGGATTCGTGAACATGAACTTCGACCGCCACGTTGATGCCTACCGGGGCCTGTTCAAGTCCATGCGTGACAAGGAAGTCGAGAAGATCAGACGTCATCGGGAATTCTATGACGAATACCTCGCGGTCATGGATCTTCCGGCCACCTATTACCTGGACACCATCCAGCGTGTTTTCCAGGAGTTCCACCTTGCCCGGGGTTGCTTCATGCACCGCGGCCGAAAGGTGAATCCGGCCGCTATCGAAAAGACAGCATTGATGACGATCGAAGGCGAGAAAGACGACATTTCCAGCCCCGGACAGACCCGGGCCGCTCATAAACTATGCGTGAATATCCCGGACGCCAGACGTCTGCACCACCTGCAAGAGGGGGTTGGCCACTACGGTGTCTTCAACGGCAGCCAATGGCGCGAATCCATTGCTCCGCGGCTCAAGACATTCATCCGCCAAGCGTGACAGGCATCACATTTTCTTGTCGCAAGTCAGGGGCTCTGCTAGCTTGAATGAGGTGATCAATAATAAGGAATAACAATCAGAGCGGGCTACCGCTCCAGGGAGGAAGTCATGCAGGACCTCAAGGGCAAGGTCGCCCTGGTAACCGGAGCCTCAAGAGGCATCGGTCGTCATATCGCACTTCAACTTGCTCAACGCGGCGCCGATGTCGCTATCAACTACCGCTCCCGTCAGCCTGAAGGCGACGAAGTTGCCAGGGAAATCGAGGCGACCGGCGTCCGGGCACTAGCCTTCAAAGCAGACCTCTCAAAGATGCCCGAAGCACGAAGCCTGGTTCGTCATGTTCAGGAACAGTGGGGCCGCGTAGACATTCTGGTGAACAACGCCGGCATCACCAAAGACAAGTCCATGAAGAAGCTTACCGACGACGACTGGAACGACGTCCTGGATACCAACCTGGGCAGCGTCTACGCCACTTGCTCGGAAGTATTGAAGATCATGATGGACCAGAAGTACGGCCGCATCATCAACATCACGTCTTTCGTCGGGCAGGCCGGCAACTTCGGGCAAGCCAACTATGCGGCCAGTAAGGGCGGCATTATTGCGTTTACCAAGACCCTGGCACTGGAAATGGCCAAGCACAACATTACGGTCAATGCCATTGCCCCGGGC
>Ga0247720_100129_pt1 | contig 36238 bp, 31 predicted proteins | sample MSEWel2015_12_15_FD_189078 | JGI IMG/M metagenome (GOLD analysis project Ga0247720, IMG submission 189078) | Subsurface sediment microbial communities from gas well in West Virginia, United States - MSEEL Well Study Marcellus 3H_2015_12_15 | ecosystem: Environmental > Terrestrial > Deep... | reverse complement strand
CGCTGAGCTACCAGCAAGACGACGAACTTTGACGGCCTTGGCAAACACGGGAAACCTTCGGTCTTGCTGGCAATTTGCGGCCAAGGCCCGATGGCACCCAACCACCAAAAAGGATCAAGGCACTACCCAGCTAACGCCAAGCTAAGCGGCGCCCTGACAAGGGCGTCCGGTGTAGGCCGAAGGCCGGAACGTACTTAAGCGAATTGTTATGTGGGGTATGCATCTCTCTCAATATGTCCTGCCGGTTCCGCCACTGCTTCAAAGGCACCACCGCTGCCGCGATACGTCTCTGCACGGAGATTGAACCATTGCCCACAATTCCGGCAGGAGAAATAGTTGTTCACGATATCCCCCCAGCCTGCCCCATGGGCAATAGATATAAACGGTTCTCCCCAAGCACCAGCCCCTTCGTATCGCAGAATGCCCAATCTAACTGCCTCGGAGGCTGCCAGGATGGCGCTAGAGAGATCACTCGGTCGCTTGATCTGCTGCGGCTGAATCGCTTTTTCACACTGTTCGCAGGTCATGGCTTCCTTTTCACATAACAGCAATTGGACTGATGCCTCAGTGATTGCACAAATCTGGCCGCTTGATGATTACGGTTTTGCCAATCCCAAGAATTCAACCCAAGAATTTATAGATCAGAAGCTTAACTCATGGCTTTTACCGATGCCACGCAATCATTTGACATCTGTGATCTCCTCCTCCAATAATACTGTCTATATATACAGCATTTGGCAGGAGCCATTATCCATGCAAGGAAAGCAGCCCCGTCTGCGTGATCAGGTCCGTGCAGTCATTCGGCTGAATCATTACAGCATTCGCACCGAGAAGACTTACTGGTACTGGATTCGCCATTTCATCCGGTTTCACCGGATGAAACACCCTCGCGATATGGGTCCGGGGGAGGTAAATGAATTTCTGACCTGGCTTGCAGTGCATCGTAACGTAGCTGCGGCAACGCAGAACCAGGCCCTGAACTCATTGATATTTTTGTATGACAAAGTGCTGGACAAGCCACTTGGGGAGATCGGCAATGTCGTTCGCTCTAAGAAGCCGCGAAAGCTGCCTGTGGTGCTTACCCATGACGAAGCGATGCGCATCATTAATCAGTTGGGCGAACCCAATAAACTAATCGCTTCGCTTCTCTATGGCTCAGGTTTGCGGATTACGGAAGCCTGCCGTCTGCGTATCAAGGATCTGGATTTCCAGCAGCAGGTGATTACCGTTCGAGATGGCAAAGGTGCTAAAGATCGGACAACGCTGATGCCTCCCACTCTAATAAAGCCGTTACAAGACTGGATAGAAGCGATCGCTGATGCCTGGAAGCAGCGCAGCGAAGAATTTATTCATCCGGTCAGCCTTCCTTATGCCCTGGCCCGGAAATATCCCAAAGCCGGGCACTCGCTGGAATGGCAGTGGCTTTTTACGTCTCCGACGCTCAGCACGGATAACCTTGGCAATGTTTCACGCCATCACCGCCACATCACTTCTGTTCAGAGAGCCGTACGTAATGCTGTGGAAGCTGCGGGTATTGGTAAACGCGCCGGCTGTCATACCTTCCGCCACACGTTCGCTACTGAGCTGCTCAAGCGCGGTAATGATATCCGCACGGTTCAGGATCTGCTGGGCCATTCGGATCTGCGCACGACCCAGATTTACACGCATGTGTTGGGCCAGGGCTTTGCAGGGGTGCGCAGCCCACTGGGCTAACGCCAGCCGTTCATCACCTCAAGTGCCTGGCGCATCCGCCTTACATGGCTTCCTTCCCAGTAAAGCTGTCGGCAGGTGGCGCAGGCCAGCACCTTTTCCCCGGGCCATTCCGGCATGCCGGGGTAAAAAGTCGTCATTTCCTGTTCACTGGCCCCATGGAACGGAGTGTTGCAATTTTTGCAACGGCTGAACGGGGCGAAGCACCAGTCCAGGTCCAGCCGGACGGTCAGTTCCTTTAGGCGTTCCTGCTCACTCTGCTCCGCCAGATAAATTACGTGAAAAGGCGCGCAGGCAAACTCCAGCAGGTCAGCATCAGCGGTGATGATCCAGCGTTGCTCTGCCCGGGCCTGGTCCACCAGCTGCCGATCGGTGGCGCCTTGGGCAGGCACGGCGGCATCGTATCCGGCAATGCGAAGCCACTGCGCCAGGCTGTTGAGCATCTCGTCGCATAGAAAGCGCAGTGGCGCCAGTGAACACAGGCTGCCTTCAATCACGTTGCTATTATCCCGGCCGGCATCGCGCCGGCTACCACTCCAGTTGAGCCCCAGTCTGATACTCAATCACCCGGGTTTCAAAGAAGTTCTTCTCCTTGCGCAGGGTGGCCTGCTCGTCCAGCCAGGGCGAGACGTTCTTCGCACCCGGGAACGGCTCTTCCAGGCCCACGGTCCGGGCGCGGCGGTTGGCCACGAAGCGGAACTGTTCGCTGTGGTATTCGGCGGAGTAACCCAGTATCGGGTCCCGCAGGATGTAGTTGGCGTAGGCCATTTCAGCGGCTTCGGATTCGTCCCACATCTCACGGACGGCTTTCGGGTCGAAGGTGATGTTCTCCTCCTCCACGATCTGGTTCACCACCTTCAGGCCGAACGAGAAATGCATGGCCTCGTCCCGCAGGATGTACTGCAGTTGCTCGCCGGTGCCGCGCATCAGTCCACGGCGCTGCAGGGCGAAGATGGGGCTGAAGCCGTTGTAGAACCAGGTGCCTTCGAACACCGCCGCAAAGAACAGGTAGGACATGATGAATTCCTGGAGATCGTCCTTGTTGCGCAGGTTCAGGTCCGGGCGCATGGCCGCATCCAGCCGGCGGTTGGCAATCTGGATCTTGCCGTTGATCGCCGGTACCACGCGGTAACGGTTGTAGATCTCGCTCTGGTCCAGGTTCAGGGTTTCGATGCAGTGCTGGTAGGCCCAGGTGTGCATGGCTTCTTCGTAGACCTGGCGGGCCTGGTAGATCTGCAGTTCCGGGGCACTCATCTTTTCCATCACGGCCAGGCCGATGTTGCGCATGGCGAGGATGTCGGAGGTGGTGAGGTAGGCCAGGACGTTCTCGTAGACGTGCTTTTCTGGCGCGGTCAGCCGGTGATGATAGTCATGGACGTCCTGGGCCATGTTCACGTCCAGTGGGGTCCAGTGGTTTTTGTTGGCGTTCATGAAGTATTCCCAGGCCCAGGGGTACTTGAAGGGTGCCAGCTGGTTGATGTCGGTTTCGCCGTTGATGACGCGTTTGTCGTCCACATTCACCGGGGCCGGGGCGCCGGGATGAGCCGATTTGGATTCGGTTTTTGGTTCGTCGTCCCAATCGAGCATGTCTTTTACCTCTAAATTCTTGGTCGCCTGGCCTGCTTTTCTTGGTGGAGGAACCGGTCTGGTCTGGCCTCCCAAAAACCGCCCGTGAACCCATCCCTGGGGGGCTTGGCTGCAGCCATCCATGGCTGCAGACATTTTTGGGAGGCCAGACCAGCCCGTTTCTTCAGGCTTGGCAGATATAGTCGTTGTGGGTCAAATTAGCAGAGCGTAATCTGACTTAAGGTTTTGAATTTGTTACTGACAGGCTTCGCAGTCCGGGTCGTCGATACTGCAGACCTGCGGCTGCGGGGCGGAAACTGGCGCGGTTTTCTCGGCGCCGGTAGCACCCAGGGAGCGCAGGTAATAGGTGGTTTTCAGGCCACGCTCCCAGGCCAGCTGATAAAGGGCATCCAGTTTTTTGCCGCTGGGTTCGGCCATGTAGAGGTTGAGGCTCTGGGCCTGGTCGAGCCATTTCTGGCGCCGGGCGGCGGCTTCCACCAGCCACCTCGCATCGATCTCGAAGGCGGTGGCGTAGCGGGCCTTGAGTTCGGCCGGGATGCGGTCGATCTGTTGCACGGAACCGTCGAAGTATTTGAGGTCGTTCACCATCACGTTGTCCCACAGGCCTTCGGTCTTGAGGTCTCGAACCAGGGACGGGTTTACTACCGTGAACTCGCCGGAGAGGTTCGATTTCACGAACAGGTTCTGGTATGCCGGTTCGATGGACTGGGACACGCCCACGATGTTGGAGATGGTTGCCGTGGGCGCGATGGCCATGACGTTGCTGTTGCGCATGCCGTTTTTTGCGATCAGTTCACGTACCGGCGACCAGTCCAGCCGGGCGTTGGTGTTCACGGACAGGTCCCCTTCCCTGCGGTTTTCCTTCAGCAGGTTGATGGAATCTATAGGCAGGATGCCCTGCTGCCAGAGTGAGCCCTCATAGCTCTCGTAGGCTCCCCGTTCGCCTGCCAGTGTGGCAGAGGCACGAATGGCGAAGTAGCTGAGCTGCTCCATGGCAACGTCGGCAAACTCCACCGCTTCCGGGCTGGAATACGGGAGGCCCAGCTGATAGAGCGCATCCTGAAAGCCCATAAGGCCAAGACCGACGGGGCGATGCTTGAAGTTGGAATTGCGGGCCTGGGGCACGGCGTAGTAGTTGATGTCGATGACGTTATCGAGCATGCGCACGGCGGTGTTTACCGTTTGTTCCAGGCGTTGCACATCCAGCTCGCCGTTGGCGATATGAGCCGCGAGATTCACCGATCCCAGGTTGCACACGGCAATTTCATCGGCGCTGGTGTTCAGGGTGATTTCCGTGCACAGGTTGGAGCTGTGCACTACACCCCGGTGCTGCTGCGGAGAACGCAGGTTGCACGGGTCCTTGAAGGTGATCCAGGGGTGGCCGGTTTCGAACAGCACGGTCAGCATCTTGCGCCAGAGCTGCTTGGCCGGGATTTTCCGGAACAGCTTGATCCTGCCCTGCTCCGCCAGCGCTTCGTAATGCTCGTAACGCTCGCGAAAGGCGTTGCCGTAAAGATCGTGCAGGTCCGGCACGTCGCTGGGGGAGAACAGGGTCCAGTCCCGGTCTTCGCGCATGCGTTCGATCAGCAGGTCCGGCACCCAGTTGGCGGTGTTCATGTCGTGGGTGCGCCGACGTTCGTCACCGGTGTTCTTGCGCAGTTCCAGGAACTCTTCAATATCCAGGTGCCAGCTTTCCAGGTAGGCGCATACGGCGCCCTTGCGCTTGCCGCCCTGGTTCACCGCCACGGCGGTGTCGTTCACCACTTTCAGGAACGGCACCACGCCCTGGCTTTGACCGTTGGTGCCCTTGATGTGGGAGCCGAGCGCACGTACCGGGGTCCAGTCGTTGCCCAGGCCGCCAGCCCATTTCGACAGCATTGCGTTGTCGCGGATGGCGCCGTAGATATCTTCCAGATCGTCGCCAACGGTGGTCAGGTAGCAGGAGGACAGCTGGGAATGGCGGGTACCGCTGTTGAACAGGGTAGGTGTGCTGGCCATGTAGTCAAACGACGACAGCAGATCATAGAACTCGATGGCGCGGGTATTCGGGTCGTCTTCGCGCAGGGCAAGGCCCATGGCGACGCGCATGAAGAATACCTGGGGCAGCTCCAGGCGGGCCTTGTTCCAGTGCAGGAAGTACCGGTCGTACAGGGTTTGCAGACCCAGGAAGCCGAATTGCAGGTCACGCTCCGGTTTCAGGGCAGCGCCAAGGCGCTCCAGATCAAAAGCGGCAAGGGCTTCGTCCAGCAGCTCATAACCAATACCCGCCTCAATGAAAGCGGCCAGGGCCTGAGGGTAGATCTCCGCCAGCGGCAGACTGATGGGCAGGCCCAGCGCGGCGGCATTCTCCAGCCGAAGCTGCTCCAGAAGCAGGCGTGCCGTCACAGCGCTGTAGTCCGGCTCCCGCTCAATCCGGCTGCGGGCAGTCATGATCAATGCCGACAGCACGTCTTCCTCGGCAATGCCGTCATAAAGGTTGGTCAGGGCATCGTCCACCAGGGAATCGCCATCGATGCCCTCAAGCCCCGTGGCCGCCTGTTCCACCTGCAGTTTCATCAGGCCCAGGTCCAACGGAGCGATCTCACCGCTGGCTTTCGTCACGGTCAGGTGAGGGTGGGCCTCCACCGCGGCATGGCGTGCACGCTCACGGGCATGCTCTTCCCGGTAAAGCACATAGGCTCGGGCCACCTTCTGCTCCTCAGCCCGCATCAGGGCCAGTTCCACCTGGTCCTGAATGTCCTCGATATGAACCTTGCCACCGGCTTTAAGGCGGCGACCGATGGCCTGGATCACCTGGTCGGTGACCCGGTGTACGGCATCGTTGATCCGGGCGGAACCGGCGGCCTTGTCACCCTCAACAGCGAGGAAGGCTTTGGTAACGGCCACACTGATCTTGGACGGATCAAAGCCTACAAGAGTACCGTTGCGTTTGATGACCTGGAGGGATTCGGTATCGGTGTGCGAGGTTGGCCGGGGTTCGGCCAGGGCTGAGGCGGACATGTGTGTTCTCCTGAATACGCGTTGAATTCCTTTCACCATCGCGTAGGCAGAGAAACGGAGTGCCACCGTAGGTCGGATTAGCAAAGCGTAGTCCGGCAAAGGCGGCTTGGGCAGACAGAGGTGTCGGATTAGGCTTCGCTAATCCGACCTAAGAGTCTGGCCTGAGTCCGGTCTGCTCACCCTGAAACGCGAAGGTGCAGTGTTGGCGCCTTGAGGCTCCATATCCCTGGCAGGTCTTCGGACTCAGGGGCGTGAATCGTTCGATTCGGCCTCGCTCGGCGACTTCCCGGTATCAACCAGTGTCGTAATGCCGTGCTTGTTCCCCAATACCGCTGCGCGTCAGTTCCGGAGTCTCACCGGATTCCCTACACCAGTCGCTGTGGACAAAATAAACACAACATCTAGTGTATTACCAAGGATTCACACACTATATGCCTAATTTCCGGGTGGAACAACCCGATCTTCACTGCCGGCAGTCGCCTTGACACTCCGGGCCGTTTCGGGCGAACTTCAGAGTCCTGTTTTACCGGAGCCTCCTGACCAGATGCCGATTATCCAAAAACTGCGCAAGCTGTTCGCCGGCTATCTGACCGAACTTTCCGGCTACAACCTGATGGCGATGTTGCTGGTTTATGCCGTCCTGTCCTGGGTCGGGCTCATGCTGGCCGGTGAAACCGCATTGATTAAACCGAAGACGTTTTTTTACTGGCTGGTAGTCACTGCATCCACTGTCGGCTATGGCGACTTTTCACCCACCACTGCTGCAGGGCGCGCCTGGGCCGCTGTGTTTGTTGTTCCGGCAGGTCTGGGCCTGTTTGCAATCACCATCGGTCGCATTGGCGCGTTTGCAGTTCATCACTGGCAAAAAGGAGTGAAAGGCTTGAAGGATTTCCAGGCACTGACCGGCCACATCGTGGTGATCGGATGGAATGACACCCGCACCCTGCACCTGCTTGAACTTCTGCTGAAAGAAGAATCCCTCAGCCCTTCAGGCAGGACCATCGTTCTGGCAGGAAGCGGCCCAGAGGAAAACCCTATGCCGGAGAAGATCCGATTTGTCCGGCTGAAGCAGTACACCGATGAGGAGGAACTGAACCGCACCGGCCTGGCCCATGCCAGCTGCATCATCGTCGACACGCCGGAAGACGACGTCACGCTGACCTGTTCGCTGCTCTGTTACCAGCTGAACTCCACTGCCCACATGATTGCTTACTTCAACAATGAGCGGCTGAGCCAACTACTGACCCATCACTGCCCAACGGTGGAGTGCACCCCATCAGTGGCGGTGGAAATGCTGGCAAAATCCGCAGCCGATCCGGGATCCAGTGCCCTGCACCACGACCTGTTGAGCGTGGCCGGTGGCATGACCCAGTTTTCTCTGCAGGTTCCCGACAATGCCAAAGAATACGCCGTTGGCGATCTGCTACGGCCTTTCAAGGCCCACTTCGATGCATTGATTATTGGCGTGCAGCCCCAGGCGGCCAAGGCTATCGAGATCAATCCACCGGTCGATTTCCCGGTCGAGGCCGGCGCAAGGATCTACTACATTGCCACGCGCCGTATACACGGTTCTGATTGGGCAACGCTGGCTCCGGAATAACCCTGTGTCGGTGGTCAGCCCAAGGGGAGAGATTGAAATGCGTCGGTGCTTCCTGTTTGCCGTTTTGATACTGGCCTCGGCTTCCGTTTTCGCGGATTCATCTGCGACCATCCAGCCGTTTTCGAGCATGTCGGGCATCAACGATGGCTGGGAGCCCCTGGAGTTTCCCAAGATCGAGAAGCACACCAGCTACGAGCTGGTCACCCAGGACGGGATGCAGGTGGTCAAGGCCACCACCTCTGGCGGTGCCTCTGGCCTGATTGCCCGGGTGGCTATCCAACCGTCGGAATCGCTGGTGTTGCGATGGCGCTGGAAGGTCTCCAATGTGTTTGAGCAGGGCAACGCCCGGAAGAAATCCGGGGACGATTACCCCGCCCGTATCTACGTTGCCTTCCAATTCCAGCCGGAAAAAGCCGGTTTCTTTGAACGCGCGAAACGTCAGGCGGTGGAGGTACTGTTCGGGGAATCGCTGCCGGGCAATGCGTTGAATTATATCTGGGCCAATACCCTGCCGAAGGGGGAATTTGTAGCCAACCCGTACACCGATAAAACCGTGATGATTGCCGTTAACTCAGGCACCCCCAACGTCGGCGAGTGGGTAACTGTAGAAAGGGACATTGTGGCAGATTATCGCAAGGCCTTCGGCGAGGCACCGCCACCTATCGTGGGCATTGCCATCATGTCGGATTCGGACAACACCGGGGAATCCGCAACAGCCTGGTACGGGGACCTCGTACTGACCCCTTGATACAACCGGGAAACCCGCCTAGCGCAGCTCTTCGGGAAATCCGGGAATCACATAGCCGCTGGAGATTTCCCGTACCGGCGGCACCTCTCCCTTTTCCACGAGTCTCAGGTAGGCATCATCGAACTCGTTGCGCAACAGCGCTGCGCGGGGACTGGCCAGAGAGAATACCCAGGCGGTATTACGGGTTCGAACTTCCGACTCACGTATCACACTGCTTGAAGGTTCTTTCAGGATCTCCTGAACCGGCGCGCGGTAATCGAGCAGATAGTCACCCCGACTCCGCTTGAGCATGTCCACAGCAGACCGATGATTGGGTGCTTCGGTAATTCTTATTCCACCATTTCGCTCAAGCCACCCTTTAAGGCCGCCATAAGTGTAACCGTTTATCACGATCACCCGTTTGCCCTGCAACTGATCAAAGTGCTCAAGTGGTGGCATGCCCTCTCGGTACCAGGCACTCAACTGAACTGGAAACGGGCTAACCCAGCTTTCCAGCACTTCGTCTTCCAGGCTTGGCACCTCGGTGACTCCGGGCCAGACATCAATGGCGCCGTTGGTCAGATAAAGATAGACACGGCTCACCGGAAGAAAAATGAAATCCGGCCGGTAGCCGGCCTCCCTGGCAACCTTACGGGTAAGCTCGATAAAGCTGCCAGCGGGGGTCCCGTCTGCAGCCTGATAGCTGATCGGCGGAAACTCGAGGTAGGCCACACGAAGGGTTTTTAAACCCGCTCCGGCCTGAGCACCCGCCGTCGCCGATGCCAGAGCTGCCATCAGCAGGAGAATTACCCGTACAGAGAAAAGTACGGGTGCAGGAAAGACGAACAGGTGAACTGAAAAACTGCGGCGCATGGAATCCGGAAGTCATTGGTCTGTTTAAGCAGAGATTAACAGACCCAGACAAATCTGCACTGACACCGCCCGCAAAAAACCGGACAGATTGTCAAATATGGTTAATTACCATATACAGTCCGACTCCGCCCATCACCACCGTGTAGGGAAACGCCATAACCACCATCCTGCCGTATGACAAACGCACCAGCGGCGCGATCGCGGATGTCAGCAGGAAAAGGAATGCGGCCTGGCCGTTCGGTGTCGCCACGCTGGGCAGGTTGGTGCCGGTGTTGATGGCCACCGCCAGATCCTGGAAGTGCTCATAACTGATGTTGCCCGCATCCAGGGCCTGCTTGACCTCACTGATGTAGACCGTGGCCACGAACACGTTATCGCTGATCATTGAAAGAATACCGTTGGCGATGAAAAACATGCCCGGCTGCTGGCTGACCGGCAAGGACAGCACGTAATCGATGATCGGCTTGAACAGGTGCTGTTCGTGAATCACCGCCACCACGGCGAAAAACACCACCAACAGGGACGTAAATGGTAATGACTCCTGGAACGCCTTGCCAATCTGGTGCTCATCGGTAATACCGGTGAACGAGGTGATCAGGATAATGACCAGCAGGCCAATCAGCCCCACTTCCGCCAGATGGAATGCCAGTCCTGCCACCAGGATCACTGCCGCCGCGGCCTGGATCCACAGGGCCGCCTGATCTGCCTTGGTGCGCTTGGCGCGCTCGTTATCGGCAAATTCCTCCAGCACCCGACGCACGGGCTTGGGCAACCGCCCGCCATAGCCGAACCAGCGCAGCTTCTCCAGCGCCCAGCAGGTAAACAGACCCGCTGCCAGCACCGGCATACTGACCGGCGCCATGTGCAGGAAGAAGCTGGCAAAATCCCAGCCCACCACCTTGGCAATCAACAGATTCTGGGGCTCCCCAACCATGGTGGCCACGCCGCCCAGAGCGGTGCCGATAGCGCCGTGCATCAACAGGCTGCGCAAAAAAGCCCGGAAGTTTTCCAGATCTTCCCGGTGCAGCTCGATCACTTCGTCATCACTGCCGGCGTTGTGGTCCTTGTGCTGATACCCCTTGCCGGACGCCACCTTGTGGTACACCGAGTAGAAACCAACCGCCACGCTGATGATCACAGCGGTAACCGTCAGGGCATCGAGGAAGGCCGAGAGAATCGCTGCCGCGCCGCAGAACAGCAGAGACAGCGCCGACTTGGAGCGCACGCCTACCAGAATCTGGGTAAAGGTCACCAGCAACAGTTCCTTCATGAAATAGATGCCGGCCACCATGAACATCAGCAGCAAAATCACCGGGAAATTGGTGAGCACTTCCTGGTAGACCGCATCCGGCGTGGCCAGCCCGATCAGCAGGGCCTCAACCGCCAGCAGACCACCTGGCAGAAGCGGGTAACATTTCAGGGCCATGGCCAGGGTAAAAATAAACTCGGCGATCAGGAGCCAGCCGGCTGTTCCCGGCCCCAGGGTCCACATGACAATCGGGTTGGCAACAAGGAACAGCAGGATCACCTGCTTGTACCAGACGGGCGCCTTGCCAAGGAAATTGTGGGTAAAGCCTGAGATAACAGTTGTGGGCATTGCGGACTTCTTCTGAAAAAACGGGTTATTGGTATTGTGTGGCAGAGGGCCCGCATCTTCCTTGATATTTATGTACCGGGGTATGGTTCGAAAGTACGTTTCCTGACCTTATTTGGTCTTAATAACGACAGGAAGGCGAGATATCATCAGCCACTGCAATTTTTTACGTAATATTACCTAATTCCCCATACCGGGAGCGACCGCATGTTAACCGATTTCCGGCCCGATGCGGTCGATTTGTGAAAAAAATAACAAAGGTACATCTTCACTAACCGCCGCCAAACTTAATGATACTGGTTTGCATTCCCTTTTGGTAAATAATAACATCCACCGGAGTCTGGTGGCTTTTCACCACAACCATTATCAGCTTCAGGGTTTCCGTCATGTCCGCCGTTTGCTTTCCACCCCCACTGGCGAAAGCCATCCGTCTTGCTCTGGGCGCCGGTATCGCCCTTACCCCTACTCCACTCCTGGCCCAGACAGACGCTTCGAGCAGCCTGGAGGCACTGGTAGTCTCTGCCACGGCACTGAAAGTCGAGGCTCCGCTGGTGGAAACCCCAAGGCCTGCTTCGGTGGTGGAAGAGGAAGAATTGCAGGAACGGAATGTCCAGTCTCTGGATGAGACGTTTCGCTACCGCGCCGGGGTGGTATCCGGCCACTATGGGGCGGATAACGACACCGACTGGTTCAAGATCCGCGGGTTTGACCAGGCCACCTACCAGGATGGGCTGCGCATCTATCGGGAAGGCTTCTACCAGTGGCTGCCGGAACCTTATGGTCTGGAGCGCGTGGAACTGCTCAAGGGGCCAGCCTCCATCCTCTACGGTGAGGCGCCTCCCGGCGGCGTGGTTAACGCCATCAGCAAACGCCCGACCGACGAGGCCCGGGGCGAAGTGGTGGTGCAGGCCGGCACCAACGCACACCGCCAATTAGGCGTGGACACCTCCGGCCCGGTGGGCAACAGCAACGATGTCCGCTACCGTCTTGTCGGCCTGTACCGGGAGGGGGAAGGTGACCTGGACTTCACCGAGAACGAGCGCTACTACATCGCACCGAGCCTGGCGTGGGACATTAGTGATCAAACCAGCCTTACCCTTCTGGCCAGCTTCCAGAAAGACGACGCTATTCCCACCAACCCGTTCAAACTGCCCTATGGCACCGTGCAGGACACCCCGTTTGGCAAGGTGGATCCGTCTACCAACTACAGCGAACCCGGTTACGACACCAACGAGCGCACTCAATCATCCCTGGGCTACTCCCTGAGCCACCAGATCAATGATGTCTGGCGCTTCGAGCAGGATTTCCGGTACAGTCAGCTGGACCTTTTCCTGCGCAGCAGTTTCATCTTCTTCAAAACCGGCCCCAGGGAAGGCCAACGCTACCTGATCTACCGCGATGGCGAGATTGACAGCTGGACGGTGGATAACCGTCTTGTTGGCACCTGGTTTACCGATCGCACCGAAAACACCCTGCTGTTTGGTGTGGACTATCAGGATCTGAATACCACCGGCAAGGAAGACAACGGTTTCGAAGTCTTCGGCGCGCCGATTGACCTGTTTGATCCCCAGTATGGCAATTTCACACCGATCGACCCGGCCGATCTGGTCGACCGGGAAATCGACAAGAAACAGACCGGTTATTACCTGCAACACCAGCTTCGCCTCGATGATCGTTGGGTGTTCCTTGCCGGCGCCCGCTACGACCAGGCGGAACTGGAAAACCTGAACCGGACCACGGCGGTTCAGGAAGGTGCGGATAATGACCAGTTTTCACTCTCCGGTGGCGTAATGTACCTGGCTCCCAATGGTGTCTCGCCGTATCTGTCCTACACCGAGTCATTCCAGCCCATCGCCAGTACCGATGGCAGTGGCGATCTGTATGAGCCCCGCATTGGCGAGCAAATCGAACTTGGCGTCAAGATCGCCCCGCAGAATCTGGACGGCTACGTAACCGCGGCCCTTTACCGGATTGAGGAGGAGAATTCTCTGGGCACCTCGCTGGGCAGTGGCGTATTGGCCCAAGACTCCAAACGGACAACCGAGGGCTTTGAGCTTGAGAGCGTCAGCTACCTCACAGAAAGCCTGGAGCTGACTGCTGCCTATACCTACAACGATGCGACGGTGAAGGAAGATGCCAGCGCCGAAGAAAGCCAGGCTCCTTTGATTCCCCGTCACCAGGCCTCGGCATGGCTGGACTACAGCTTTACCGACCTGGCCCCCGGGCTGAAAGTCGGCGCCGGTGTCCGGTTTGTGGGCGAAACCAAAGATGTCAGCACTAGCACCGAAGTGCCGTCCTACACGGTATTCGACCTGATGGCACAGTACGCCTTCGCGCCCCAGTGGCAGGCCCAGTTGAACGTCAGCAACCTGGCCGATCGTGAATACGTGGCCAGCTGCGACTACTGGTGCTATTACGGCGCCGAGCGGAGCGTGGTTGCCAGTCTCAGGTACCGCTGGTAACAGGATCCAGCATGCCTCCGTAGATCAACAACCTTACCGATAAGCGCTACTAAAGCTGTTTCGACAGTGCCAATTTCTGGTTTGGTGGGGAGCAGACGATGGAGGCGTCGGTTTCCCTCACATTCTGAAGCCGGACAATGAGTTAGGCCCCGTGTAGGATCGGAATAAAGTTGGTAACAAAATGCCTTCCCAAGCTCAATTTTACAGTAATTAATCAACCATAAAGATAAATAAAGTTGGTAACTTTCGAAGGATCCAGAGCAAAACCCCTCGAAAATCATGGTAATAAAGTTGGTAACTTATCATTGGCAAGCTCCCAGTAAACGATCTGAGCTTCCCCCAATGAGGCCCTAAAAGGGTACAAACTGTCGCAAAGCGGAACCGGCTAACCTTGGAGAATCAGCTGAAAAGCCAGTCGGCGTAACGCTATGTGGTTAAGCTCTTATTCATGAAGCCATGGCGCATAACTCAGGCCAACCAACACACCCTCAGGGCTCATAAACCTTGCGACTGTTTGCCCCCAGGGTTCAGTCCGGGTTTCATGAACGAATTCCTGACCCCTTTCCTTCATTTCTTTCAATGCCGCGTCCACTGCAGCCGCGTCCGCCAACTCAAATTCAATTGTAGCTGTCGGCTCAGGAACATGGTCAGGCCATTCCTCCTGCCCAAAACAAGACTGGGCCGCCATAGAGAGGGGTCATACCCCGAAATGATGCGCTCCGGGGAACCTATCCATGAAACGATAATCGTCCATCTTTTCTAGCGGCAAGCCTCGCGCACCCTCATACAAAGACGCACTCGCCGCAGAATCTTTAGTAATTGACGCAAACCCCGCAATACACTTAACTTCCATTCATTCCCCCGCCACTGATGGAGCTGGCTCATATCTGCGTTAGTATGATTTGACTCGTTAGCCGCGTATCACTGTGAGCCCATTAGCCCTTGTTCAAATGCTGCCTGATTTTCCTGGGCAATTTCATTTTTTTGTCGAGCCATCGCAACACAAATCGGGATCCATTTGGCGCATGTGGACCGGTGAGAATGTCCAGGGTTGTGACAGAGCCAGATATGCGCAGATTGAAATCTTTATTGGGAACTTCCGCAAGATCCACGTGCACAGGAGCAAACCATGGGTTGTACAAGTTGAATCCCTCGACAAGATCCTGATCAAACTTTCTGAGAGTTTCTTCTATCGGGGGCACGCCGATCCGCTGCCGCAAGCCAAAAACAAAGCTATCAAGCGAAAACAAATAGCCTGAGTTGAAGTTAACTCCAAACGAGTTATAGCGGTTGTCGGGACTTCCCTGCATTTCAATGCCATTGATAAATTCAGCTACAGATAACCCTTCAATGGACTCAGAGACGTTTTGGTGAATCTTAATTGCTGAATGGAAACTCGTGTCAACGGTTAAGAGCTCAGCATCTACTGAGCACGCTTCAGAGTATAAATCGGCAATCGGATGACCTCTGAAGCGATTAACCGAAGCACCCCTCATTAAAAGAAAAGCTTTGAGGTATTTTTCAAGCGCTTGACACGCAGCCCAAAAAAAAGCGCGATGCAGTCCTTTTTTTGCCAGTAACCGAGCAGTCACATAGTCTTCATCTGCAGGTTTAACAAAAGAATCGCTGATTACTTGTACAATGTATCGTTCGATATTGGCTTGCTCATAGCCAGGTAGTTTGTCGAAGTGCTCAAGCTCATCTCCACACTTGAAACTGTATATGTAGCTCAATCTTCTTTCGCTCATTCAGCTTCTAACCTCGAACAGGCGCAAAAAGTGTTCCGGCGAGCGCGACGCAGCAAAACGGAGACGAAGGCGACCAAGTGCCGCGCTTGGTTAACTGGCGTGCTGGCTGTTGGCACGTCGCTTCCGTTCCTGCTCAGTCATTTGTCCTAAACGCTCCTCCAGGGAATCAAGTCCAAGTTGCGCACGGCGCTCATTAACCGAGGCGGGATCCTTGATGGGAAACGGTGTTGGCCACCCGTTTTCATCAACATCAAACTGGGTGCCGTAATATTGTGGCTCGCCGGCTAACGTCCGCACCCGATCCTGAAGAAACGCCAAATGCCAACCCTCGGCGTCGTCTTTCGCAACGGCTTCCTCCAGCAAGTGAACGCATTCCGCCATGAACCCGGCCTCGGACACCGAATGCTGAGCCACCAGCCAGGCGGCTTTGGAGGCTTCCTCTCCGACCAAGGAAATACCAGGCCAGCAGTGAGCCCTGATGATTTCCTTCAGGCGGGAGGCGTTGCGCTGGTGCAGTGCTTTCAGTCGGGGATGGTAGGAATCCGACGGTAACTCGCCGGAATCGAAGAGTCGCTGTAACAATCGCTGGTCTTCTATCAGCATCATGACCAGCTCATCCGCAAGACTCTGATTCATGGGCTCCCTCCCAGTTGATGCCACAAATAAGCGCCGCCCCGGCAGGGGCATCCGGTGGCAGGCCTTCATGCCGGAAACTCGATTGATTTGTTAAATGTCGTCTCGCCACTCTCTATGCTTACAGGCCCTATCGTACTCAAGCCATGGCACGTCGTGCGACACCCAAATATGAGCCTCTGGTTTTAAACCGGGATCATAGTCCAGAGTAGCTACCCGAACAATGACGTGGGGTTGCGCAGGCCTTTCAGCCACCAAATGGGAACCACAGCGTTTGCAAAAATGGCGCAATTTTCCAGGGGATGATTCGAACGTAGAAATAGAACGCTTACCTCTGAGCCAACGGAAATTCTCGCGCTTTACTCCCGCAGTGGAGGCGAACGGTGCAGCATGGGCTTTACGACAAGTCTGACAATGGCAATGCACGATTGGCATATCCACTGAGTCGATTTCGTAACTTATCTCGCCACACAAACAGCTTCCCTTCAACCCCATGAGAGATCTCACTCTGTAAATTTAAAACTTAGCTTTGGAAAGTGCCGAAGTGGCCCGTAGGGTCGTCCGACAACAGCCAATGGTTATGCCGATTTTGCCACCAACATCTCAGTAGCGCCCTTTTGAAAACGATAGCTAACAGGCTGCAACGAGACAGCGATTCCGTCAGCGGATAGTCCCGCCATGACCGAATCAAGGTGCTTTGAGGTTTTTCCGTCCAGCGAGACAACTGGAAAGACGCGAACCTCAGAGGCAACTCTGCATAACTCCCGCATTGATGCCAGATGGGCCGCCCGATCTAAATGATCACTGTAAAGGAAAAGAAAGTGAGAGCAGAGTGCCAGATCAAACTTGGAGTCAGAGAATGGCAGCATAGGCAATGACGCCGACACATACCGTCCTTGTTGGTAACCAGCATCAAAATCGGACAGGAACCGCGACATAGCTTTCATCCGAACCTCGCCAAGACGCTCAACGCTATTGAATGAGTCCCAAACATAACTGTCTGCGGCCTGTTGCATCTTGGCCATGATTTCTGGGTACACCTCGCCAATTCGGTGACGCACTTCATCAACCTTGAGTTGATATACCGGATCACATGAGATGACTTGGCATCCTACCTCTGTCGCCTCAGCATTGAAGCTGGCCGGGCCATCGCCGCAACCCAGAATTTTCTTGTTCAGGTCATCATTCGATAGCTCAAACATCGCCTGATATTCCTTTAGCGATCGCCCCCACGGAACCACATTAGCTAAATACAAAACAAGCTCTCCTTAGTCTGTTGAACGACACACAGTGGCGACGACGGAGCCGCGTAAAGGGCATCTGGCGGCCACCGGCCTGAGCCTTTTTATCGGTCATTACCATGCTGTAAAACTTAGAAAGCCTCTCCGCTGAGTAACCTCATTATACTGCAAACGGTTTTGTGGTTTGACGGCAGGTGAAGTGCGCAACCTCGAATAGTCGCTCCATGTGTAATAATGTCGTCAACGGAATGCTAATCAAATGGTCACGACCGTCACTCAGTTCGTTTAACATTAAAGCATTTCAAGATGGAGATTCTATGCCGATGATGCCAAGAATTTTATTGCCGTTTTTTCTAACCGGCCTTTCTGTACTTCCCGACTTCACGCTGGCCGAAAATGGCACTCCTGAGGCCTACATTGGCAGCAAGCATTTGGTTTTGGAAATCCGGCACTGCGAATGCGAAGCCGTCGAGCCGAATGGTCATCCGTCCGTATTGCTGTCAGATTTTTTGCAGGAGTCGAGTGTTGTGAAAACGGCTGTGTTTGCTGAAGATAACGGCTTCGTCGCGTCCGATTACATCACCATAGGATATGAATTCAGCCCAATCAAAGACTCAGCCAACACGTTCTCGTTCAACTATACGGGTACACATACGACAAGCAGCGGACAAAGCTCGGGAAGCGGGCAGTTATTGCTGGAAAAAGACAAGTGGGTCCATTTGTTTGGCTCGCACCACGAAAGCACATCAGGAGCACGCCACGCCAATGTTGCAGTAAGGCTGGTGGAATTCGAAGGTTCCTGAGGGCCGATTTTCACAATTCCAATCATAGGTGCACACGGTGTATGTGTTTCAAACGAAAAGACTAATCGTAACGCAGCTATCCCATCAAGATATTCCCGCACTCACTGAAATACTGAGTGACCCTGAGGTCATGAGGTATTCCGTTCGAGGGGTTTGTGATGAAGAAGCTACCCGCAAATTTATAGGCTGGTGCCAGGACTGTTACGCATCCCATGGTATGGGTCCATGGGCATTAACTGAGAAGAGGTCGGGAAAACTTGTTGGTTTCTGTGGTATTGGGCCCGAGCTAGTCGGAGAGGTTGAGGAGATCAACCTCGGTTATCGATTAGCGAGGCGATACTGGAATCAAGGGCTTGCAACCGAAGCGGTTCAGGGCGTGCTGCGGTATGCCTTCGATCAAAAACAGTGTGAGTCAGTAGTGGTCATTATAGAGCCAGACCATGCGGCCTCAGTTCGAGTAACTGAGAAGGCTGGATTCTCCTGCTACACCATGCAAGAGTTTCATAAGAAGAGGGTGCGGCTGTATCGAATGACAAATGAAGACTGGCGCCTTCGTCTCCACGATGAATTAGCCGTAGTCAGGAATCAATGACCCAATCCCGGTAGAGCTCAGGGGTAATTTCTTCAATCAACACTGGCTCTACAGAGACTCGCGAAACCCACTGATGAGCATCTATTTGCTCAAAGGGTTCAGATCGCAACGTATAGATATACCCCTTCTCATGCCAACTTACTTCAGTATCCCTCAGCATTATCCGGGGTGGACGTTGCGAGGTGTCGACCGAGAAAACTGCACGAGGGCTCAGGGGGTAATATGTGATTGCAAACGGAACAGCTAAATCCCGCTCTGAGACAGCATAAATACCGTACTCGTTGTCAGCCTCACCATGTCCAATACCCTGAGCTGGCTCTAGCCGAACGGTTTTTTTTCGACTGCCGTGATAGAGGTATTCAGGCTTGCCCAGGTTCGGCTCACTCCCTTTGTTTCGCACTTGTTCACACACCACCCCTTGCCCCTCCCGACAATCTAAGTTGGTTGCTTCTTAATCCCAAAGCAATGCTCCTCTGCGGGAAATTCGCCGGCTCTGACCTCTCTTTCATACAGCGCAAACACATCCTTGATTTGGGCGCTCAGATCGACGTACTTTTTGGCAAATTTCGGCGTGTAGTCAGAGAACAAGCCTAGGATATCCTCCGTTACCAGCACTTGGCCATCACACTCGGGAGATGCGCCAATACCAATGGCAGGAATGGTTAAAGATTGCGTAACACGCCGCGCGGCGGCTTCAAATACCCCTTCAATTAAGACTGAGAACGCGCCAACAGACTCAAAAGCCTGTGCTTCTTCAACCAACCGTTTGGCTGCAGCCTCATCTCTGCCCTGGGCCTTAAATCCGCCCATAGTGTTTGCATGCTGAGGACGCAAGCCAATATGTGGCATTACCGGTATACCACGACTGACCAGGAACTCCACCGTTTCAACAAGCTCTAACCCACCTTCAACCTTGATGCCCTGAGCACCAGTTTCTGTCAGTAAGCGCGCCGCGTTTCGGAAAGCCAGCTCCTTGCTTTCTTGATACGAGCCATAGGGCATATCGATAACGACGCAGGCTTTCTGGCTGCCACGCACCACTGCTGCACCATGGTTAATCATCATATCCAGAGTAACGGGCAACGTAGAATCGTATCCGTAAGCCACCATCCCTGTGGAATCCCCGACGATGATCAGATCGACAAAAGGGTCCATGAGTTCTGCCATGGGCTTCGTGTATGCTGTAAGGGAAACAATGCTACCTCGTCCTTTCATGGCCTGAATCTTAGAGGTTGTTATCTTCTGGCTGGAAGTATGAGTACTCATATTCACTCCTATCCTTGATCAGTTAAATCACAACGAAATTGAGAAACCGCACCACACCAAACACCACAACGCCCGAGACAACCGGCCACCCCAGGGACTTTGTTTTCCACCAGACTAGCAGGGTTACGCATCCCCCAACAGCCGTTGCAACCCAGGCATTCAGGGTGCCGGCTGCGGGAACCAGCGAAGCCCCCAGCATGGCCGCAATCATCACCGGGCCGAGCACCCCGAGCCACCTGGGCATGGCCGCTGTACCGCCCTGACTGTCTTCCCGAGCCAGACGCCTCTGCATCCACACCAGTGGTAACAAACGCATTAACAATGTACCCGCTGCGGCAACCATCACCGCAACCCACAGCTCACCAGCCATGCGTTAAACCTCCGCCCGTGTATTGGATTGCATCACAAAGAACACCGCAGCGCCCAGAAGCGCCGCAACCGGTATCGCCATATTGGGCAGGCCATTAGCCGCGAACAACAACGCCACGACAATGGCACACCCAAGCGCTGCAGCCCATAACCAGGAAGTGAATCTCGGGGCCAACAGAACCACAAACAGGGCCGGTAGCGCGAAGGGCATAACGTCATTCAGTAATGGCCAACGCCCGGTCAGCTCCTGCCCCGCAAAAGCTCCCAGGGCCGTGCCCCCTACCCAACTGAACCAGGCCAGCAACATGGCGCCAGTGAACCACCCTAGGCGTTCCGAGGATGGCAGCGCCGGAAGGCGGGTGTGCGCCAGGGCGAAGACTTGATCCGTCAGCCCGTGCATCAACCAGAACCACCACCGGTTCCCGGTGAGCCAGGGCGCCAGGTTCGGGGCATACACCAGATGCCGGGCATTGATCAGCAGCGTCATCACAACCACAAGCCACAAAGGGGCTCCCGAGGCCACCATGCCAACAAACAGGAACTGGGAGGCACCCGCATAGATAACCAGGGAGATGATGATGGCTTCCCAACTGCTAAAACCAGCCTGATTGGCGATCAGGCCAAATGAAACTGCTACCGGAATATATCCACTCAGCAGCGGAATCGCATCCCGTACCCCACTCACCCAGGCGCGTCCGCCCGCGCTGATTACCTGATCGCTCATGATCCCTCACCTTCTTTCTGATACACGATGGTGACCAGTAACGTGGCCCAGGCGTCCCGGGTGCGATAAAGGTGAGGCTGCTCAGCATCGAAGGTGTGACTCTGCCCAGCCCGCAAATGCTGGCTTTGGCCGGTGACACCGACTTCCAACTGACCGCTGATAACAGTAACGGACTCCACCGCTCCCGGCGTATGGCCCTCCGCCATGCGTGTGGTATTGGGAGCGCAGGACATCCAGTAAGCGTCTACCCGGGGATTATCTCCCCCCTGATCCACAAGCCGGACCTGCACCCCTTCCTCACCAACCGGCACACGGATTGGGGCAACCAGGTTGCCGAAGGGGATATTAAGCTGAACCGCCAGCCGCCAGATGGTATCCAGGGTCGGATTCCCGTTGCCCTGTTCCAGGCGGGAAAGGTTCGATTTGGCAACACCTGCAGCGGCGGCAAGCCCCGAGAGCGACCATCCGCGAGCCACCCGCAAGGACTGAAGGTGTCGCCCCAGGGTTTCGAGAGAAAGCTGATCCATGTAAACCACTTCCAACGTTCCATTTAAAGAACGTTCTACAAAAGGAACACGGGAATGTCAATGAATTCTCAGGGAAACATAACGACTCAAAATCAGACATCGGTTTCTACTATTTCAGAGCATGCAGATTCCATGCTTGATAGGTCTCTCTAGCTCCTCCTATCTGAAACCACTCTAAGACGGTTAATAAATCAACCACACATTTGAGTTCCCCTGCGCGACCTAGCAGTCCGTAAGCGATGATTTTCTTATAGACCGGAGCGTCCTTCATAGGCAGTAGCTTTACGACAAGCACCTAAAACTCATATGGGTGTTGAATGCCGCCGTACACTTCGGCCATGAACTTGGTGGTTCAATCCGTTGAAATCACCGCATTGTCCACTTCTGCAAGTGCTTGTACAATAATTGCCCTATTCTTCCAATATGAGGTGTTTGTCCAATGCGCCATTGATGCCGCCGTTGTTATGACGGCCAGTCTCCACCAGCCCCCAGTAGCAGGGGGAGTTCTTGGCATCTTTGGAATAAAGCATGACGAATACCCATCTCGTACTGAAAAACGTGTCCCACGTTCTGCCAGACGGCAGAACTCTTTTCTCCGACCTTCACGAGCAGTTCGATATGCGCTCAACGGGACTGGTTGGACGCAATGGTGTCGGCAAAACGTTGCTAGCACGCATCTTGGCTGGGTTGTTACAACCAACCACCGGCCACTGCCAGTGTTCCGGCAGCGTGCATTACCTCGCCCAGCAAGTGGTGCATCACGATGGTTCTACAGTGGCCGACTTAGCGGGGGTAAAGCACACGCTGGATGCGCTAGCACGTATTGAGTCAGGCAGTACAGCACCGGAGGATTTCGATGCCGTAGGAGATCACTGGGACATACACCAGCGGCTCCGCTATGAACTTGAGCGTAATAACTTGAGCCACCTTGAAACAGATACACCTGCCAGCATCCTGAGCGGCGGTGAGGCGATGCGAGTTTCCCGGATTGGTGCCATGCTCTCGACTGCAGACTTCTTGATTCTCGATGAGCCGAGCAACCATCTCGACCGACCCAACCGACAGGCGCTGATCGAACAACTACAACGCTGGCCGCGTGGGCTGATCGTGGTTAGCCATGATAGGCAATTGCTGGAGTCCATGGAACGCATCGTGGAATTATCTTCCCTGGGGCTGCAAAGCTATGGAGGCAACTACTCATTTTACGCCGAGGCTAAGGCACACGAACGACAGAACGCTCTACAAAACCTGAGTGAGCGCAAGCTTGAACGCCAACGTCAGGAACGGGCGATGCGGAAGCAGCGTGTACGGCAGGAACAACGGCAAGCGCGCGGTAACCGGCGAGGCAAAGAGGCCAATCAAGCCAAGATCCTGCTGGATCGTCAGCAAGAGCGCAGCGAGACATCGTCAGGCTCGCTGCGCCAGAAACAGGCCTCCAGCCGGGCACAACTCAACCAACGCGTGCGTGAAGCCGCACAGCAAATTGAAGATGAGTCGCAAATAGCCCTGCATGAAATACCAATCACGCAGGCCGCAAAGCGTCGCGTGGCCGAATTGAATGACGTGGAGCTGCCGAACGTATCGGGAGCAACCCGAACCATAAGCCTGATCCTGGGTGGGCAACAGCGTATAGCTGTAGTCGGCCCGAACGGTTGTGGTAAATCCACGTTGCTTCGAGTGTTTGCAGGCCAAGTTGCGCCTTTGGTTGGGGTAGCCAAGGTGACGCCCGAGAGCGCATATCTCGATCAGCGATTAGAAAATCTGGATCCAGAGAAGACGGTACTTGAACAGTTACAATTAGCCAATCGCACAGCTACCGAAGGTGACCTACGCATGCGCTTGGCTCAACTAGGACTTGACGCGCAGAAAATAGCGACACCCAGCGAGTCGCTGAGCGGCGGTGAACGTCTAAAGGGAGCTCTCGCTTGCATACTCTACGCCGACTCACCACCGCAACTGTTGTTACTTGATGAACCGAACAACTACCTTGATTTGCCCTCAGTACAGGCATTGGAAATCATGTTGCGTAGTTACCAAGGCACGTTGATCGTGGTGTCGCATGATGACTCATTTCTGGAAAACCTCGGACTAACAGATCGCCTACTTGCTACTGAACAAGGCTGGAGTTTGGAGCCACTTTATTGAGGACCAATTGTCATCCGAACTACCAAAAGCAGTCGCTCACACTACACTTCTGGCATACTTTACTGAATTTACGGCGCAATCAAATAAAAATGACCAAATTCACCGTTGTTGTAACCTGACTGTCTTCTATTCCATCCAAGCTTTTCAGCTACCCGTTTACTCGCTTTATTGTCGTCGGCAATAAAGACCTGGGTGTTCGAGAAATCGGCTTGCGTCGATAGCCGCTCAATAACTATTCTGCAGGCTTCGGTTGCTATTCCGCGCCCCCAAAACTCCGACCGCAGGAAGTAACCGAAATCCCAAATATCATTGATTTTCTTAAGGCCACAGAAACCAATGAACTCATCTGTCTTCGCATCAGCAATAGCAAAACGGGAAGGTTTGTGTAACGCATCGTCAAACCAATCCATTGCCTCTGTCTGTGTGAGGGGGCGATGAGGCCCAAGAAACCGCATCACTTCAGCATCTCGTAACATCTCTAAAGCAAACGTTCGATCTCTTTCTTCGGGGCACCTGATCTTCACTGAACTCATAGCTGCAGCATCTCTGACGTATTAAGGCTCTCGTTCGCAAACAGACTAATGGTTGCAGCATGCGCCCATGGAATGGAGCTGAAGGCACAACGGAAAGGGTACGAATGCTGCAATAGTTATTTTTTGAATCAACCCTCAAGATTCAACTTCATCTCGAGCAAAGAACCACGAAAGCCAAACTTCTCATACGCTCGAACCGCAGAGTTATTCTCCGCGTAAACATCAAGGTAGAAGTCTGCCACTCCTCGTTGTTGGCCCCAGCCAACCAAATCTTGCAAGATAACCTTGTTTAGCCCGACCCCTCTATACTCCTCTGCTACATACATGAATCCCAAATATCCATGCTTAGTATGGTCCAAGGCAGGCTTTGAGTGGCGTAATTGAACGTACCCTGTAGCGACGATATCGCCAGACACCTCTCCAACGACCAACCGACTATCACGATCCGAAATCAGCTTTTCGATGTCGTAGTAATAGGCATCTTTATCTTTCAAAGACGCATTATACGGTCGCTCGGCATCAATCACTTTTTGTTCCAGTGCAACGAGAAAACGATAGTCGTCATCCCTTGCTTCCCGCACGTTCAACCCATCTAAATTCATTATTGATCCAATCTCAGTGACTCAGAAACATAACGCTGAGCGAAGCCCCACCCTGTCAGGAATGCGCCCGCCTTACGCAATTAGTTAGTTCATTCACGGCCAGCTAGTAGCTCAATACCATACCAAAGATGACACAGGTGCATACCACTATTGGTCTTGCCCCGTCTCAGTAGATACTCCTAGCCTATGATTGGAGCATAAGAGGAGTTGCCATGAGCCGCCAACGTTATCTGGCAAGCCCACGATCCGTGTTGATATAGTCTTCCCAATATAGACCCTTTGGGGCGGGACCTTAGGCGGCAGCCAATACTCTTTGTCTTCAACAATTACTGGATCAACGCACACCGAGGTCCTTTCACAATCGGCCGGCACGGGCTTATCACAAAGCCCCCTCATCAAGCATTCAATCAGCGCATGCCGGGATAAAAATTGATAGGCCTTGTACTGATTCATGAATCTGCCGCGGTAACATGCATCGGGAAAGTGATAAGCCAATGAAACGACGAAAAGCGGCTTATACACAGTTGGCATCTAATTTGAATTCTTGAGGCGCATGGATGAAATCGCAGTTCTTTGAACACGTTTTGAATCACACCGAAGTTGAGTTCAAGCACTTGGTCGAGGATGGGGATATCGAGTCAGCGCGCCTTATCATCGAGTATTGGCGCTCTGAGAATAAATGGGATCAAATCTGTGATGTCATAGTGCATCACCGTGATCAGCTTCCTGACTCCTGTGAACTCTATCTCGCCGAATGCGACGAGATTTGGAGTAAGCCTTTCGACAGCAAGCACATCCCTCTCGCCAACAAAAACGTTTGCGAGTCCCATATTGAGAGCCTTCAAGCGATGGCCCGGTATTATTTCCGGAAAAAGGGCTGTTTCACATCCAATGTTCAAAAACACCGCCAGCAAATAAGGGAGTACAGGAAAAAAGTGCCCAGTAGAGAGCATCTCTGGGATGTTCTCTATGCAGAAACGCTGAAGGTCAGAAACAAGCGCCACCTAGATCGGGTTCTTGAGCTATGCAGCCCTGCAATCAGGAACGGTGACAAGGACCTCGACTCCAGTGAGCTTGCCTACATTGCGCTGACAATTGTTTTCAATGCTGCCTTGAGAGCGCGAGAGCCGGAAATAATTCGAAAGGCTCTCGGCTCGCTGTTAACCAAGGGCCATCTCATACTTGATGACAACTCTCTGATATCCATGACAAGCCTTTTTGGCGCCTTGGAACCATCTTACGACTGCTCGCCATTCGGTGACATCAAGGGAACGTCAACTACTGCCCATCTTTCACGACTGTACCTAGCTCTTTGTCGGCACGAAAACTATGCTAATGAGTTAAAAACCCTTGAGAACCATCTTTGTACTCATGGGCCTCAAGATCCGATTAATCCTGCGTCCCTCTACCTTGATCTGACCCCTTTGAGCTACCCTCTCATCGCTCCGATTAGCGAAGATCATCTCTGTGACTTGATCCGACTGAAACAGGGTGCCCTCTCCGGCCTTGATGATACAGAAAAGCGCCTTGCCGTATTGTGTCATGCTGTTGGGGGAGTTGCTTCAATCGGCCTGGGAGAGAAAGAGACAAATAAGGACATCCGAAGTCTGACTGAAGACTGCGAGACCTTTTGGGCATCCCGAGGATTAGCCCACCGAATAATTCGAGATGGGCAACCACGCTTAGTACCCATTGCGTTACGCTACCTTCGAGATGCCTATGAACGCACTGGCTGGTCTGCGCAAAAAGGTGACCCTCTGTTTTTATTCGCTTTCGGAACAGAGGCCTTGGCATCGAAGATTGACGTGCTTGCCCAATGGATTTTGAGCCTCGAAACCAAGGATGCTTTCAACCAAGCTGTAGAAGATGTTCTGATACCTGTAATTGCAGGGCTGCCAAGCGTAGAAGACGAGGGCGCCTGCTACAGCAACGAGACAAAAGCCTTGCTGATGGAGTGCGCCTCAAGGTCTATTCTCCGCCTCACACCAACAGCAGTGGAAGCTTTTGGAATGGGGTTCAATTCCATGGGGGCCCACGAGGAGCTGCTTAGCGTAATGGAGGGCTGGCTTCAGTGCTCTGACATGTCAGGTGATGAACTCGAGAAAAGCATTTACTGTGAGCTTACCAGCACTGTCGAGCTTTACCTGCCTCAAAGACTAAGGATTGAGCATTTAATCAGAATGCGAGGGTATTTTTCGGCAAAAATGCATCTAGAACAGATAGATGCGATCGTGGATGAGCTTGAGAAGCAAATCTCCGACTCTACGAAATCGACCAACCACTATATGATTTTTCAATCATCCAGATCTCCTGCAGAACGCCAGAGCCTGGATGACATTCCGCTCCGGGAGATTCTGCACTTGGGAGCTGTATGCTCATTCCTTGAGTCTCCAACCGGCCAATCCATAATCCCCTTTCGAAATGCTGATGGGCACCTCACTATTAACCCTAATGGCTGGTCCCCGATGCTCAAAACCCTGTTACAGCACCAGCTACTCCAGATCCGAGCTGACGGCCCCGAGGGCTCCTTCGATCTGGATCAAAACGGTATGTTGAGCTGGTACCCAGCTGAGGTCGAGTTGGCGGTCAACGTGCGTGTAGACGGTCAAGCTGGGGAGAGCCAATCCGGAATAATGCTTAGCCTCCCTACCCTAATCCGCCGACGACTCCTTGCCACTCCTCTGGAGGAACTGCTCTCGCTCTGGAATTCGCTCATTCGGGCCGAAACGAAGGAATATTTTTTGCGGTGCCTGGAGTACTTCGATTTTCCTTCGGAGCCCGTTAAAGGTGACGATGAGGTATTTCTGGATACACCAAAGCACTTTTCGCTCGAGGAGCTACTTAATCTGATCTACAACAACTGCAGGGCAGCAGCCGGTGATCAGAAAGCGGAACGCCGATCGTTGGTGCATGCAAGAAACCGGGCACGCAGGATGCTCAAGACCCGTCTGAGCAATGCAGTATCCGAGGATTGGCATATTGGGCCTGGGTTCCGCGGAGACCTTATGCCGACTCCGTACCTAGTGGAGTATTTCTCCGAAACTTTTTTGCCTCTCGGACAAGCAGTTTATGAAAGGGAGAGACCAAATGCCTCCTCAATCGAAAAAGCCCTCTTGGCACTTCGGGTAGGTAGCTGATGCACTGATGCATTCTTGATATGGGTTCCAAGATTTCGCTGCATAGCGCATCTCCCTCTGTTTGTTTATAAAGGGGTTCAATAATTTCCTTCTCCTGCTCCAGATGATTGCAGCGGACTACCCCAGCACCGAACAGCGCTTTCGCCAACCCCCAAGGACGCACTAGCCTGCGGAATCATGTCACCTTGATCCAGCACCAAGCTGGCTGCTTCCTGCTTAAATTCAGGAGAAAAAGAACGTCGTTTTCTGGTCATCAGACACCTCGTTTATGGTGGCGATCTTACCACCTACGTTGGTGTCCGGAATCATTGGCCACTACAAAGCCAACGTTATCCTCATTAATAGATTGGACCCTGAAGAATGTAAACATGCGAGTGATACCACGCACTCAACATGTTTCGATGTCCCACCCCTTTGCTACCAGGGCTGTAATCGTGCCCTCATCCACCCGAGACTCATTAGCTGCTAAACACAAGAAATCTGTTGGCCTAGACATCGCAACGTATAAGTTCCGCATTTGCGCCCGTTGAGTGACCGTTAGCTTGCCGTAGCCTTTACCTATGCCGGCAATAAAGGGAAGCGCCATCTGCAAATCGAAACGCTTGCTGTTGCCTCCGTATGACTCCAACACTAACGATGCAACGTGAGTTTCACCCTTCATACTGGCAACCGTTCCCAAGGTATACTGCAGCTCTCGGCCGGCATTGATTAATTTACAAACTGTCGGCAGTTCATTATGTCTGCACTCTTCCGCTTCTTGAGAGTGTGCGAAGATATCAAGCGCTGTGAACTCCTCAATAGTCATTGCGCTGGGCAATAGATCGGACAGGCCCTGGTACATCTTGGAGGCGAGCGAAATCCAGTCGTCAGCGGACACCAAGGAGACAGGATTCAGTGTTAAATCACGGATAAGCCTCTGAAGCTGTCCAAGGTTGCCCTCTTGCTCCCTCACTGCACGAAATAAGGAACGGCCATCTCGCACTCCCTCACTCGCGGGAGCCTTTGCGCCTCGTAGCACTAACAGCACAGCTCGCCGGACATCGTTGGCGCGTTCAGACAACGTTGGCCGGTCAAGAAGATCATGCTGGGCGGAGAGTAGAGTCTGCATACTATCTTTTGGAGATGTTCTGTCTGCTCGACCAAAGGCGGGCCAGTAGTCCCCCATATTTCGCCCGGGCGCCACCTTTCCTTCACCTCCGCGACGGGTGCACATTGCTCTGACAGGCCGGTTTTTCAGTTCAGCATCTTTGAAACGATCCAGCACGAGTTCACCGAAACGAAAAAGCACATGGCTGATGTCGGTCGTTTTGTACAGGATCAGAGCAGGGTTGCAAGCACCACGCGCCTCTCCTACAACGGGTAGTTGGCTGCCGCGAATACTCTCCACAGCCTCAGCAATACGTTGACCAAAACGTTTGCTGGTACTGATAGTTCCGTGACCTGTTCGGGGAAACGTCAATTTCTCAGACTCAGGATCTCCGGAAATGATTTTCTGGTCGATATCGCCGAATCGTTGCACTACAGAGCGGCTATCAAAGAGTCGGTTGAGAATATCCTCTTGCTCCCACGACGTGTCCTGCATCTCATCAATGAAGACCATTGGAAAGCGCCGGTGAATCACATCCAGCAAATGCGGTTGTTCAGCAAGAGCGAGTTCAGCAAAAGCAAACATGTCTCGATGTCGAAAAACACCTTCATGCGCAAGCGCTTTCTTCAATCCAGCCATTTGTTTGAATGAAGCTGTATGGGGTCTTGGCAACTTCCCGCCTTCTGACAGAACCTCAAACCTGGAACTCTTGTAGAAGAGCTTCGATACGAGCTCTTCACCATTACGCTGATTTCGGATCCAGTAACGTAGTTTGGAATTCCGGGGGCTGTTAGCAAGTGACCAAGCCCGCTTCGCGAATACCTCATCATCAATGACATCCAGATTAATCCCTAGACGACGTAATGTAGACATTGCCAAGAACTGATTGATAAAGCCGTGAATAGTCCCGATAAAATGCGGGTAAGCCAGCAGTCGCGAGCCTTCTGCCGATGCTGCTAGCCGGAGTGTGAGCTCCTCACGTGCAATGTTCGTATGACTCAGAATACAAATTCCCTTGTGGGAATGAGGCCATTTTTTTGCAAGCAGAAGAAGCTTGGCCGCAAGCAGAGATGTCTTACCGCTGCCTGGTACGGCATTGAAGTCCTTAGTGCCGTTTTCAAGCAATGCTTCTCGTCTTTCTTCGTCGTCGAAACGCAAATCGGGTACTAGCTGCTCAAGATCACCCAAATCCTTTGCGACTAAGCTCACAGCTGCCATAAAGCCTTTCCTTATTCTTCAACAGAAATACTATCGATCGACTTTTTTTCTGGCAGCGCCGTGAGATGTTTCAGCGCTTCTTGAAGATAGTGAGGCAAGGTTTGGAAAAGACTATCGCCGTGCCCGTAATCTCCGGATTCCAGCAACTCGGCAGCATACTGTGCGGTAATAGCTTTGGATGCCTTCTTTTCATATAGAGGCTGGTAAATAATCGATGCCAGCTCCTCGGCTGAATGGCCAGAAGCTTTGAGGTTGGCCCAGGATTCTTCAGCTGCGGCCATCGCAGCTTGTTCATCCTTGTCGCTCAGTCTCTCTTCCTTACTCTTGGCAATCTCAGCCAACGAAATGGCTTTATGCATCAATTCCGCGCATCCACTTAGTGCGAGATCGTATTCCAGGGTCCAGCGATCCGATACGCAGACAATCGTGTTCCCTCCTTGCGCCTTGTTCTTTTTGCGCATTACCAGATCATCAATTTCCTTGGCGGTGAAGTCCGAATCGAAACGCTTACCGTTTTTTGGTTGGTTCACATAACTCTTCGCAACATCGGGGACAACATCACGGTCGGTGAGGCAGACTACAGGCACTGGGTATTCCGGGTCAGGGTTCTCGCGCTGCATAATACGAGCATAGTGATAAAGGCCGACATGTCCGACGTTCACGATCGAAACACCATGTTTTGAAAATGACCGGCTACAAGCTTCTGCCAAGGTAGGAAGCAGAATCGCCTCGGCGGGGCCTTCCACCATCATCACACCACGGGCAAAGAACAAATTAGCCTTTGTTGCATCGATGAATCGCCGCAAGAACGAGTAATCTGATTTCTTAAGCTTAGTGTGCCCTGATGAGAGTGGGTAAGTTTGTGCTTTATGGACAAGGGTCATTGCCTGAATGTCCGCACTCGAAACCAATGATGGGCTGTGCGTGGTCAGCACTACCTGGACACGTCTCTCTCCATTCGAGGCTTCTTTCGAATGCTGATCGAGAAGGCCCATAACCCGATCTTGAAGCTGTGGATGCAGATGAGCTTCAGGCTCTTCAATCAAGAGTAAGGCAAGATCGTCACCGTCGCGAAGTAAAACCAATTCCGTAGCCATAAAGAGTGCATTGTTAAAACCTAAGCCGCGAACACAGCGCTCATCGGGGTGGATTGATTCACGAGGCAGGAGCGAAAGCTCAAACCTTTCCAGAATTCGAGTCAGAGAAAGGTCGGGCGCTATCCGAATTCTCGACTCCAATCGATCACCAGAAAAAGAAAACTCACCAAGGTAATTTGTATTGATATCGTCTTCCACGCCCCTGATGACCTCATGCTCCCCCAAGTGGTGTTGGGCGAAAGCCATAAGTCCGACTAGGTTATCAGGTACGGTTTTGGGGACATCCGGTGAGAAATCATTCACTTCTTGTCCAGCGATATTGTTGTGTGCAGCAAGAATTTGTGACAGCCGGGACTGGCGGCCAGGACGCAACTCCGCCTCAGCATCACGTAATGGCCGTAGGTAGGTAGCACGCACAAGTTCTCTTACGGCATAGCCAACTTCAGGGCCCCCGCCGTCCTTACCTGCGCGCACAACTATGTCCACCCGCGCACGCCTCATTGATTGAGCAGGAATGTATTTCGCTTGCAGGTGAATAATGAGTGAGCAGGTATCATCCTCCTCGAAAGTGAGCCATTCCAAGACAGAACTTTCCTGTTCTTCAGACAAATCGCACAGCGTTGCCTCGATGAACAAACTCCTGGCTCTGCTTGAACCTTCAACATGAAAATCATGCTCAAACAAACGAACGCTTTCGTAGCTTGTGGTTAAAAGAACCTGGCGAATAGCGTCTATGATGGCCGTTTTACCTGCATCATTTTCACCTACCAGAATGTTCAAGCCTGGGTTCAGATTCCAGTCCAGAACGGGCCCACTGGTGCCATCACCAAATGATCGATAATTGCAGGCACGTATTCGCCTCAGATACATATTAACTTCTTCCTTAGATTTCCCTATTCTTCTATATTGATCTGCATTACCTGCCAAAAGACTGCAACGGTTACGCTTCAACCTATCTTTGCCAGCTTGCGCCCAAGTCACTATATTGATTGTCCGAGTGTAAGGAAACGGCTGGGACGTATTTCGGGTGGGGTCAGTTAGCTAATACATGAATATGGAGGGCGTACTGCGGATATGACCACCAACCAAGATTCAATGCTCCCAGCAAAACAAAAAATCGTTTGTGATGTGATCGACCTCTACGAAGGTGATGTAGAAGCAGCTTTCTGGTGGCTGTCACAACCAGTTCGGGCACTTGGTGACAAAAAACCCTTGGACTGCCTTTTAGACACAGAGCAAGTAGCCGAATTGCAGCGTGTCATAGGCAAGATCGAGAAAGGAGACTTCTCGTAGGTCAATCTGTTTGATTCCACCATATTCCCAAAACTTGAAGCACACGCCCTCGCGATAAAATTCGAGAATTTTGATCAAATGGTCGGGAAGGATATACGACCAGCTTATTCGTCAACGCTAGCCAAAATGGTGTTGCCGAATGTTTCAAGATGGCACGTTCAGAGCAGCCTCTTGCCATTTTCGACCGGAAAATCTGGGGCGACCAATGCGACTCCACCCGTTTCCGTATGCACTCCGGTAACCAGGCATTCAGACACGAAAGGGCCGATTTGCTTCGGTGGAAAGTTGGTGACCGCAAGCACCAGCTTTCCATTCAGCGCTTCCTTGTCATAGAGTTCAGTGATCTGTGCGCTGGATTTACGAACGCCGATCTCGGGACCGAAGTCCACTTTCAACTTGTAGGCAGGCTTTCGTGCCTCGGGGAAATCCTCTACTTCAATGATCGTACCAACCCTTAGTTCTATCTTTTCAAAGTCATCCCAACTAATCATATTCAGCTCCTCCAAAATAATTGATCAATGAATGGCTTCAGGCTCGGGCACCGGTTGCCGCTTCACTCTGCCAGCGATTAAAGAACCCAGCACAATCAGAACACTGGCAGCAATAACAGCACCGGTAGCCTCCCCGTAACCCGCGACGATTAGCAATACCACGGAAATAAGCGGAGCACTGTAAGCCAGAGTGCCAAGCAGTTGGATGTTGCCGTGCTTCACCCCATAATCCCATGTAAAAAAGGCGATACCGACCGGCCCCAACCCCAGGCCTAGCACGCCAGCCCATTGGACCCAGCCAGTTGGCCACACCGTGGTTTCCCAAATCAGGTGGCACACCAGGGCCAAAACAGCGGTTACACCACAAAACCACCCTACGGCATCTGTTGGTACATTTTTGACCAACCGGGACAGAACAGAGTATGACGACCAGATCAGCGCACAACTGAACGCCACGACATAACCGTCGATATTGCCAACAGAAAAGCCATCGCTGTTCCTTCCGATCAGCACCCAGCACCCAACAAGCGCAAGGCTCGCCCCCAGGATATGGGGTCTACGTAAGGATTCACCGGGTAACAGCGAAGACATCAGAACAATAAACAATGGCCAGAGATAGGCAAGCAGACTCACCTCTATCGCAGGTGCCAGGGTCATCGCCTTGAAATAGGCAAAATGGTAACCGAACAGGCCACCAACACCGATGCACCAGGCCAAGGGCGGCTGGCGTAAATAGCGGGCTCCAGAATGGCCTGCCAGGAACCAGCGCACGGCCATCAGCATAAATGCGACGCCAAACGTCATCGACATCAACTGAAATTCGGGAATTTCCCCACCAGTAAGCTTGGTCATCAGTGCAAGCGTTCCCCAGAGAAGCACAGAGATGGAGCCTATCCAGGTCGCCGTAACAATGGTTGCCATCACTACCCTCAGAAAGTTGCCAGTTAAAGATTTCGGAGGGGAGGAGTTTATAACCCCAGAGGGCAAGGGAGCTTTCGGATTACGGCAGCATTATTTCGACTTTCGGCGGAAATGAATGGGTGATTTTCCGAAGTGGCGGGAAAAGCGATCACTGAAAGACGACAGTGAGCGGTAACCCACGGCGTCAGCAATACGCTGAATATCAAGGTCTGACTGCTCCAGTAACCGCCAGGACTCTTGCATACGTAGCTCAGTCAGATAATGGTGTGGTGTCATGCCAATCTGTGTACGAAACAGCTCGTTAAGCTGCCGAATGCTCAGGTGGGCAACCGTGGCGAGTTCGGCAGCAGTAATTTTCTTGTGAAAGTTATCGTCAATGAATTGCTTTGCCGCAGATACTCGTCGGTCCAGGTTCAGTTTGTCGCCGTGGCGCTCCTGCAGAAGCTGAATCAACAGCAGCAGCATCTGATGTTCCGTGTGGGATGACACCGCACCGTTTACCAATTGCGAGTGCAGAAACTGGACGTAGTGGAGCAATGCCGAATCCAGATCAACAAAGAATGGAAGCCGGTCCAGTGCCGGGGCCAGGGACTCTGGCAAATCGGCGACCAGAAACTGATTTGCTTCAGAAGCAAAATACCCGTGATCACATCCGGACGGGATGACAGCGGCCCGGTTCCGTTCAACGGCACCCTCGGTTTTGTTTACAGACAGCGAAAGCTTACCCAATAAAGGCAACACCAATTGGTGGTGACCATGAGTATGTTGTTTTCCCTCATTGTTGTAGCTTCGCAGGTGGAGATTGACGTCGGATGCAGCCATACACGGAGTATATTCAAATGCCGGTGCATGTGGGAGCAACTGGCGAAACACTGACAATCACGAATCAGGCAGTTAAGGTCCTGGGTTTTATTGGCGAACGCTACCTTCGTGAATAACTCCCCTCGCTCTCGGCTGCCAGAACATGATCACGTTTCCCGTAATAGTCAAACTCACTCCAATCATCGCCAGCGGTGTCCAGCTATAGTCCTCAAAAACGGTTGAGATGGCCAGAGCAACGATTGGAAACAGCACGGTGGCGTAACCCGCCCTTGCAGAACCGATGCGGGCAGCCAACACAAGGTAGGCGGTAAAGCCAGCAACGGATCCAATAACCGCAAGATACACCAGCGCTAACCAGTAGGTCGGGGTTGTTGAGAGAACCAGCGGCTGGCCACTCACAAAAATTATAATCAACAAGGCAAGCGCGCCAATACCCATGCCCCAACCATTGGCAGTGACAGGTGTGGTCCCCAGGCCACTGTTTTTCCGGGATGCCATGGTCCCGAAGGAGAACATCAGCGTTCCAAACACGGCCCAGCCGATTCCCTGAAGCACGCCAGGGTGAAAGTTGGCAAAGAGGTCGCGCCAGAAAACCAGTATCAGGCCAATCGTACCCACGCAGCCGGACACCATCGTTCGTGCTGTGATGTGATCACCAAAGAACAGCCGTGCGTTGACTGCGTTAAAGATGGATGCCAACGAAAAAACGATGGAAACCAGTCCTGACGAAATCAGCGCAGAAGCTTTATAAAGACCCACGAAATTAAAACAGAATAAACAAAGCGCCTGAGCAATCACGAATCGCCAGAAAACCGGACGCTTGAGGCGTCGCATCAGCGCGAGCCCAACCAGCATGATCAGACCGGCCAGCGCGAAGCGGAAAAAGATGGAAACGATAATCGGAACCTCTCCAATCTGCGCGGCAATACCGATCCAGGTGGTTCCCCATATAAGAACAGTGGTGGTGAACAGGGTTATATTGTTCATAGCTGGCCTTCAACGTTTCATTGATGGCCTACGTTAAGCTCTTTCTACTGTCAGGTTTTGCACATTCTTGCGGTATTTTTTTCCGATTTAACCAGCAGCGACCAGGCTTTGGTAAGCTTGGGCCATGTTGCAAACAGTTGAACGCTTCCTTGGCCGCTCGAACGCCGAAAACCTCGCCACCAAGATGGGTCTGGGCGCGGGGTGCGGTGCCGCAATCTGGGAAAACCAGAACGATCACGTGCGATACGAAGCGCCGAACAATCATACCTTCAGCCTTTACCTGAAGGGTGGAACAGGAACCCGGCGTCTTGATGCTGGCAAGAGATCTGGCTGGCCGGGTGCCGTTTGCGTCATGCCTGCTGGACAAAGCTCGGAGTGGGAAATAACCCAACCGTTCCGCTTCGTTCACCTGTACTTCTCCGATACAAGGCTACGCAGCCTATTTTCGG
>Ga0247720_100128_pt1 | contig 36493 bp, 32 predicted proteins | sample MSEWel2015_12_15_FD_189078 | JGI IMG/M metagenome (GOLD analysis project Ga0247720, IMG submission 189078) | Subsurface sediment microbial communities from gas well in West Virginia, United States - MSEEL Well Study Marcellus 3H_2015_12_15 | ecosystem: Environmental > Terrestrial > Deep... | reverse complement strand
GTCTTAGAATGGGTTTGAGTAATTGATGAAATACGGTATTCTGATGTGACAAAACCTGAGTCATTTATAGTTAAAGTGTTTGTTTGCACTCATATTTTAACTATTTAGACTCAGGTTTTTTTATTTAAAGCAAACTATGGGACAGTAGTGCATTATTATTAGTTTTCAAAATGGCTTAAGTAATGTGGGAATTCTAAAACGAATTTTAACAGACCACATTATACTCGAAGGAATGGTACCTTTTAATGTGGCAGCTTTGGGGAATGGTCGTTTCCATCAAGGAACAGATGGTGCTTTGTATGTAAAAAAACATGAGCAATTAACTGAACTCGTGCTTGCCTTTCAAAAAGCAAAGCTAGAATTTCAGTTAGAACAAGATATGCAAGCTGTACAATGGGCACAATTATTATTGAACTTAAATAATTCAATCAATGCGCTATCCCAACTTCCACTGAAACAAGAATTATCTATTCGAGAATATCGTCAGTGTTTGGCACTTGCTCAATTAGAAACATTAAATCTATTAAAAATAGCCAAAATCAAACCAGCAAAACTGACTCCAATTCCAGCACAATTTATTCCTAAAATTTTAAAACTACCCAATCCTATATTTAAGATTATCAGTAAGAAAATGCTCGCGATTGATCCACTTGCGCGTTCTTCGATGGCTGATGATTTAATGGTTGGAAGAAAAACTGAAATCGATTGGATTAATGGTGAAGTTGTTAATTTAGCTAGACAGTTGAATCTTACAGCACCAATTAACCAAAAATTAATTGAGCTAGTCAAACAGGCAGAATCAGAACCGAAAGTATGGTCTGGATCAAAACTTAAAGCACAGTTAACGCAATTGTGATTCGATTATGCATAAAAAAAGCGTATAGCATCTCTATACGCTTTTTTTGATAAAAATCTTAGATTAGACTGTTTTTACAGCATCTTGAGGGGCAAATTTCGTAATTAATATGCCGAATATAGTCGCGAAGATATACATGAAAATGGAGTATACCGCGGCAGGCATTGCGATGGTGGTACTTGCCATAATCGTGAGTGCAATTGTCATGGCTAAGGTACTGTTATGAATACCGATCTCAAATGCACATGCACGTGCTTGATATGAACTAATGCCTAACATTCGTGGCACGAAATATCCAACCATTAAACTAATAGCACAGAATAGTGCGGTTGCTAAACCAATCTGTCCCAAATAATCTACCAAGTTGCTTCGCTCTTTAATAATTGCGCCTAGAATGATAATCAGCAGAAAAACCACGGCAAAGATTCGTACAGGACGATTCAGTTTTTCAGCAACATGCGGTGCATAATGACGAATAATCATTCCGATGCATACAGGCACTAAAATAATCAAAAAAACTTGTAAAACCTTAGTAAATTGCAGACCGACTTGCTGTCCTTCATTCATAAAATGCAGAATCGAAAAATTTACAATTAAGGGTAGGAACACCGCTGCGATAATAGCGTTAATTGCAGTTAAAGTAATATTAAGTGCGATATCACCCTTATATAGATAGCTAAATAAATTGGCTGTCGTACCACCAGGTGATGCAGCCAATAGCATCAAACCGACTGCTAAAAGCGGTGGTAAAGCAAGTATCTTACAAATTAAAAACGCTATCCCTACTAATAAAATGAGTTGGCAGAACAAAGCAATTAAAACAGCTTTAGGGTGTTTGCTGACTCGCGCAAAGTCTTTAAGTGTTAGTTCTAGCCCCATACCTGCCATAACGATAGCTAAGGCGATAGGCAAAAATATTGTGATCAATCCTGAATCCATAAACCGTGCTTTCCTAAATGAATTTTATTTTGATAAATAATTGATATCGTTTTAAAAGTGATCATCATCGTGTACAAATCAAGGATGATCTAAGTTTCGATCTAGCACTTTAAACATATATTTATTTGAAAATCTGTCAACTACACGACAACTGATATTTTTATGTGAATTTCTAATAACTAAAAAGGCAAGTACAACTCGTGTACTTGCCTTTACTTTAAACTGACTTATCGAGATAAATAAGCTTTTTTAAATTTTAAAAGAAACCCGCTGGTTTAGTTGAGTAGCTCACCAATAGGTTCTTGGTTTGTTGGTAATGGTCTAACATCATGCGATGGTTTTCACGACCAATACCTGATTTTTTGTAACCACCAAATGCTGCATGAGCAGGGTAAATGTGATAACAATTTGTCCATACACGACCCGCTTCTATTGCACGACCTGCACGGTATGAAGTATGTGCAGAACGTGACCAAACCCCAGCTCCTAGGCCATAAATGGTTTCATTGGCAATTTTGATTGCTTCATCAAAATCTTTGAAAGTAGTCACTGACAACACAGGTCCAAAAATTTCTTCTTGGAAAATTTGCATACTGTTGTGTCCTTTGAACACTGTAGGTTCAATATAGAAACCTTCACCAACTTCTTGACGAGCACCACCACCTACAAGTACTTCAGCACCTTCCTCGCGACCTGTGCTGATACAACGTAGAATTTTCTCTTGCTGTTCTAAGGAAGCCTGAGCGCCAACCATGGTTTCAGTATCTAATGGATGACCCAACTTAATTCGTTTAACTCGCTCGATTGCTTTTTCTAAAAACTTATCTGCGATACTTTCTTGAATTAAGGCGCGAGAAGGACAAGTACATACTTCACCTTGATTCAACGCAAACATTGCAAAGCCTTCTAGCGCTTTATCAAGATAATCATCATCTTTGTCCATCACATCTTCAAAGAAGACATTTGGTGATTTACCCCCAAGCTCCAAGGTAACTGGAATAATATTCTCAGTTGCATATTGCATGATGAGCTGACCGACTTGAGTAGAACCAGTAAATGCAATTTTAGCAATACGAGGACTAGTTGCTAATGGTCGACCCACTTCAGCACCAAAACCATTAACAACGTTGAGAACACCTGGTGGAAGTATGTCTTGGATAAGTTCTAAGACCAGTAAAATACCCACAGGTGTCTGTTCTGCTGGTTTTAAAACAATACAGTTACCCGCCGCGAGTGCTGGTGCGAGTTTCCAAGCCGCCATCAAAATCGGGAAGTTCCATGGGATGATTTGACCTACAACGCCTAAAGGCTCGTGAAAGTGGTAGGCAATCGTATCTTCATCAATCTCTGAAATTCCGCCTTCTTGTGCACGAATACATCCAGCAAAATAGCGGAAGTGATCTATCGCTAACGGAATATCCGCAGCTAAAGTTTCACGTACTGGTTTACCATTGTCCCAAGTTTCTGCAACTGCAAGAAACTCAAGGTTTTGTTCCATACGATCCGCTATTTTTAATAAAATATTTGAACGCGTTGTAGCTGAGCTTTTATTCCATTCAGCTTTTGCTTTATGTGCTGCATCGAGAGCAAGTTCAATGTCTTCAACTGAAGAACGAGGGATCTTTGTAAACACTTTGCCATCGACAGGTGAAACATTATCGAAGTATTCTCCTCTTATAGGAGCTACCCATTGACCGCCAATAAAGTTCTCATATTGAGATTTAAATTGGACTTTTGAACCAGGTTGGTTAGGATCGATGTAACGCATATATAAATTCCTTTGCTTATAATTGATTTAACGATCTACAGCTTTGGTATAAGGTACTTTTGTACGTTATTTCATTAGGATATAAGTGCGAAGGTTGGAGAAAGGTTGGAAACCATGATCAAGTGTGAGGGATACACAAATGTTTACAAAACAAGAGTTATTGCAACATCGTTCGTCCGTTGATCAGCTAAAAAAACAAAGTAGTCTGTCGCCACAAAATGCTGAAAAACTTGGTCAAAGTATTGCGAGTTCATGGCAGCGATCTGTTTCGTCCTCAATTCCTAAAGAACGCTTAGCTGCACCACTATTAAGTCAAAATAAAAAGAACAAAAGCAGTTTGGACCTAGCACTTGAAACCTGTTCCGATGAACTAAGTCATATTGCAGAACAATCCTCAATGGTTATCGCGGTAGGTGACGTTGGAAGTACGATTATTTGGACTGCATCTAGTAATCAAATGCAAAGTGCAGCTGAAAAAGTGCATTTTATTGCAGGTGGGCAGTGGGCTGAAGATATGGTCGGAACCAATGCTCTAGCACTTTCTTTAAAGACTCAACAATCAAGTTGTGTGTTCTCAAATGAACATTACATGGAGTCTATTCATGATTGGGTCTGCTATGCAGCACCAATTTTAGACCCGTATTCAAAACAGGTATTGGGTGTCGTTGATTTATCTACGACATGGAAAAAACACAATACACTCGGTGTATTGGCTGCTGAACGATGTGCATCTATTATTCAAACTGCTTTAATCGAACAACAACGCCAACGTTTATATATTCGTGCCTTTGCCACGCCTCAAATTATTTTTAACCATAAATCATTGGTATTAACTCCAAGACAGGTCGAGATATTAGTCATTTTAGCCTTATGTCCAAATGGCTTAAATCTAGAAAATTTACATCAAGCATTATATGGTGAGCGTAAGGTGAGTATCGGTACGCTCAAAGCAGAAATGTCTCAACTACGGGATATTTTAGGTGGTATGTTGGGTTCTCGCCCATATCGTCTACTGGCTGATGTTGAAGCTGATTTTCTGTCAGCAGAGCAGGCTTTAGATGCAGGTTATGTCGCGTCTGCACTTCAATTATATAAAGGTGTTTTCCTCTCTAAAACTGAAAGTCCATTTTTATGTGCATGGCGTGATTGTCTTGAGTCTCGCTTAAGCGATGCGATTTTCAAAACTAAAGAAACAGACCTACTCCTTAAACATGTGGCCCATTTCCCAGAAGCAATCGATGCTGTAGAACGTCTAATGGAATTGTTCCCTAGCGAACATCCTGCACGCTTATCTTTGAGTAAGTTTAAAGACGTATATTGATTGAATATTTGAGATTAGAATTATCTAGCGTTAATTAAAAAATGAAATTTGCTTTGCCTGAAAAAGAACTCGATGTTCTGTAGAAAGATCAAAAAAATAAATAAATCATTGTTTACTTTGAATTTTAATTTATACAAAAAAGTGGGAATATAACCATTTTAATATTCCCACAAAAAAGTAAGCCAAGTCTCGGAGTTCTGGCTTACTTTTGAGAGGAAAGCGTTATAAAGCAGCTTTAAAAATTTCTACCACTTGAGCATGTGTTGCTTTACGTGGGTTGGTCAGCATACATGCATCTTTTTGAGCATTTTCAGCCATTATTGCCAAATCCTCAGTTTTTACACCAAGTTCGGTTAATCCTGATGGGATGCCAATTGATGATGAGAGTTCACGAATTGCATCAATTGCGGCAAATGCAGCTTCTGTTTCAGTGAAACCTTCAACATTCACACCCATTAACTCTGCAATTTTTGCATAACGATCTTGGCAAGCGATTAAATTAAATTCGCATACATGTGGTAAAAGCACCGCATTACATACGCCATGAGGAAGATTGTAGAACCCACCAAGCTGATGTGCCATTGCATGGACATAACCTAGAGATGCATTATTAAATGCCATACCCGCTAGATATTGTGCATAGCTCATTGCATCGCGTGCTTCGATATTTTCACCATTGGCTACAGCAGGGCGTAACCATTGACTGATCATAGTAATGGCTTTCTCAGCACAAGCATCTGTAATTGGATTTGCAGCAGTAGAGACATAAGCTTCGACGGCATGTGTTAATGCATCCATTCCTGTAGCTGCCGTTAAACCTGCAGGTTTTGCAACCATAAGCTTAGGGTCATCAATTGCAATCAGAGGTGTACAACGCCAGTCTACAATTGCCATTTTGACATGAGTATCCGTGTTGGTAATGATGCAGAAACGCGTCATTTCTGAGGCTGTACCTGCTGTAGTATTGATTGCAATCAAGGGAGTCATCGGAACTGTACTTTTATCAATTCCTTCATAATCACGAATATGTCCGCCGCCAGCAGTTACAAGACCAATCCCTTTTGCACAATCGTGTGATGAACCGCCACCTAATGAAACGATAAAATCACATCCATTGTCGTTGTAGGCTTTAACACCGTTGTGAACATTAATATCTGTTGGGTTAGGCTCTGCACCTGGAAAGATGTGGCTATCTACACCAGCTTCTTTCAAATATCCTGAAATAGTATCTGCTACACCAAATTTAAATAGACCTTCGTCTGTAACGATTAATGCTTTTTTTGCACCGAGATTTTGTGCTTTCGTTCCAATCTCTTTTGCACAGCCTGGACCAAAGAGAGAAACGCAAGGGATATAAAAACCGTTTGTTTGATCTGCAATATTTTTAAAAGCCATGGAGTGATTCCTTCTTCCATTTTCCATTGTTTGTTATTCAGGTGAGTTACACCTTGAACTTAGTATGGAGTGCTTAAAAAAATTTCCTACCTACCAAATACCTACCAAAATATTGTTTTAAAAATAAAAGGGATACGCTACATAAAGTTGAGTATCCCTATACAAAGTTGAGTATCCCTATACAAAGTTTAAGTCTTTAGAATTTATGAGTGTAGTTTACAAACATGCGATCCTCACCAAAATCATTTCCATGCTTCACATCATAATCAATTCGAATATATTGCAATGCCAAACCTTTGAGATAGGGCTGTTGAAAAGCATAGTTCAAGATAATATTAGACTCACTTTCATGATTTTTTTTACCATCAGCCGTTTCGAAATCCTCACCATAAACATATTTTACGGCTGCATTAAAACCAGGAATATAATCTTTGAAATTATAACCATAAATAAAATGATATGATTTTTCATCTTTCTTAAAGAAACCTGTAGCATTCCAATTAATGAAATATGTTTCAGGAAGAAAACCATCTGGTAATGGATAGGCAGATTCACCAATAATTTGCTGATAGCCTAAACCAAAAGTATGATTATTTATTTTCAATGTTTCTAATAAACCAATATTTTGTGCATCAATATTAAAATTATTTCCATCTTCTTGAGCATTAAAATATTTAAATTTCGAATTAAGCACATAATTTTTACCTTTCAAATTATGCTCTAAACCCAAATAATGTTTATTGTATAAATCCTCCATGTTGCCATAATAATATTCTCCCTTTAAATCAGGGGAGAACTGATAGCGTAAATCAATATAATTTAAGCCATCTGAGTATTCTGTCTTTCCATTTGAAGTAAAAGAGAATTTACGAAAATCTTCTTCATTACGAGGGGATACTTTTTCAACACGACCTATTTCTGAGTAAAGTTGATCAGTTAATTGTGACTTAAGGTTTGCACCCCAATAAGATGTTAAGAGCTGACGACTGGTATCTACGGCAGTAACAGGTAAGTCTAACCAAAGCTCACCAACACTCAACAAGGTTTGGTCATAACCTAATTTTAAAGTGGCGCCATGTTTTAAATAATCGGAAGCTTGTGATTGAGTCGCTTTATCAAATGGTAATACCGTATCAGCCACATGTTTATCTGAACTTAATCTAACAGCATATTGAACGGAAGCATCGACACCGATTGTCAAAGGTTTTTCGGCAATACTTAATGGTGTCTCAAGCATTCGTGAGTTATAAAACAAAGAGGCAGCTTGAGACCAACTTCCAGTATCCTTCAGTGCTTCATTCTCAAAATTACGATTGATGTAGGCATTTTTTAAGGTAAATTTCCATTCTTCTTTAGCGCTTACATTATCAGCCCAAAGTGAAGTTGAAACTAATCCACCTAGGAGTGAAATAGAGGACAAAATAAGCTTATTACATTTAAATGTATGCATTTTTTAATTTCCATTTTGAGTTGAGTTGCGCCAATCCTCGGCGCAATATTACTTATTGCTGGTTGACTGAAGCTTGTGTTTGAAGGGTTGATTTTGAACTTTCAGGTACATTGACCGCGACTTTAAGATTGACAAGGAAGATCGCAAATGCAGCAATCACACCTGGAATTGCAATTGCTAAGAAGTTCATTTGATGAGGTAGTTCAAAAGTGAGCAATGCACCTGTAAGTACAGGTCCGATAATTGCACCTATACGACCGATACCTGATGCCCAGCCCATACCTGTTGAGCGAACAGTAGTTGGATAAAATTGTGCAACGAAAGTATATAGAAGAATTTGTGAACCGATCGTTGCTGCACCTGCTAAAGCAATTAAGCTATAGAGAACAATTTGAGGACTGTTGAATCCCAATAGTATTAAGGCAGCAGCTCCGATTACAAACATTGAGGTAATGACGGGTTTTAAATGGAATCGATCAGCTAAAGCACCGCCTCCAATTGCACCAACCATACCGCCAATGTTCAATGCAAATAAGAACAGCATACTTGCGCCTAAAGAATATCCTGCTTGCAACATCAATTTAGGTAACCAACTTCCCAATGCGTACACCATTAATAGGCACATAAAGAAAGCGATCCAAAACATGAATGTACTAAATGCACGACCATCTTGGAAAAGGGCTTTTACTGGTGCTTCATGATGAATATTTTCATTGAAAACCAATTGAGTATTTTGATGAATGTCTCGTGTAGGTAACAGCTTATTGATGATCTGTTTAGCTTGTTCTTCCTTTCCAGATTTGATCAGAAATGCCAATGACTCAGGTAGGAATTTCCAAATGATAGGCAACATTAACAATGGAATCCCTGCAATCAGGAACATGATTTGCCATCCCATATCTTTGACTAACCAAGCACCTAATAATGCTGAAGTCATACCGCCAATAGCATAGCCACTAAACATAATTGCGACTAAAGTACTTCGAATTTTTTTAGGTGCATATTCCGTCATTAATGCAACAACGTTTGGCATTACGCCGCCTATACCTAATCCTGCTATGAATCTTAAAATTGCAAATTCAACGGGATTGGTTGCAAAAGCCCCTAGAAATGTAAAACCACTAAACAAGGTGACACAGATCATGATAGTTTTCTTTCTTCCTAAACGGTCTGATAATGTGCCGAATATCATTGCACCAAACATCATTCCAAATAGGGCAGCACTTGCTAATAATCCTGCTTGAACAGCCGTTAATGACCATTGCTGCATTAATAATGGTAATGCAACACCGTAAATAACCAAATCATAGCCGTCGAAAATAATAATTAGTAAGCACCAAACTAAAACCTTCCAATGAAATAAACTAAATTTTGCATTATCAATTGTTTCATTGATATTTACTTTTTCCATATACATCCTTCACCTCCAATTTGTGAAGCTTTGTTTTATTAATGTTTAAACTATTTTGTTATGGAGATTCAGTCAAAAACTAAATTGATATATCTTTATGTCTTTAAGGTATTGAATTTATTATTTTCTATCTAAATTTTAGACGACAAAAAGCAGAGTATTTTATACTCTGCTTTTTTATAACAATAGGTATATTAAATAAATTGATTTATATGCTGATTAAACTCAACAGGTGCTTCAACGTTTGAAATATGTGAAGCATTAATTTCAACCAACTGAGCCTTTGGTATGTGCTGCAACATCCATTCAGCATCTGTAACTGTGGTCACTAGATCATGAGTTCCTGCAATAATTAAAACAGGTATCGTGATTTGTTTTAGTTCATCACGAAGATCCGCTTTAGCCAAAGCCTCACAACAATTGGCATAGCCCAGTGCACTGCCAGCACTTAAGTCGTTACATAGGTGGCTGACAACTGAAGGATGACTTTGGATAAAGGGATCGGTAAACCAACGAGATGCTGCGGTTGCAGCAATTGGTTCTAAACCTTGCTTTCGTACCAGTTCGGCACGATCTTGCCATGCTTGTTCCTGTCCAATCTTCGCTGCTGTATTGGCAATAATCACATGACTAAAACGCGATGGATAATGAATCGCTAACCATTGTCCAGTTAGCCCACCCATTGAAATCCCACAAAAAGCAGCTTTTTCAATCTTCATATGATCAAGTAAAGCAATCACATCTTCACCTAACTGCTGCAACGTGTAAGGACCAGTTGGAGTAGAAGATGAACCATGACCACGAGTGTCATAACAAATCACAAAAAAGCGATCTTTAAAAAAATTAAACTGCTGTTGCCACATCCCAAAATTCGTACCTAGGGAGTTGGAGAACACCAGAGCAGGGGCATTTGTATCACCAAAGGTCTGATAATGAATCATGACATCTGCGGATTGGAACATCGGCATTACTGTACTCCTGTATCTAGATCAACACGCTGAATAATCAAAGCAATCCCTTGACCCACACCGATACACATCGAACACAAAGCATATTGTCCCTTGATCTGTTCAAGTTGGTTCAGTGCGGTGGTCACTAATCTCGCACCCGATGCACCGAGTGGATGACCTAAAGCGATCGCACCACCATTTGGATTGATACGCGCATCATCATCAGCTAAACCTAAATCACGAGTCACCGCTAACGCCTGAGCTGCAAAGGCTTCGTTTAACTCAATCACATCCATTTGTTCTAAGGTCAGATTGGCTTGTTTCAGTAACTTTTTGATTGCAGGCGCAGGGGCAAAACCCATAATGCGGGGTTCAACACCCACCGTAGTGGCGGCAATGATTTTGGCACGTGGTTTAAGTTGGTATTGAGCAACCGCCTCATCTGAGGCAATCAATAGTGCTGCTGCACCATCGTTAATGCCTGAAGCATTACCCGCAGTTACTGTACCGTCTGCTTTCACCACTCCTTTGAGTTTCGTCAATGCTTCAATCGTGGTCGATGCACGTGGGTGTTCATCGGTATCGATAACGACTGCATCACCTTTACGTTGTGGGATACTCACAGGCACGATTTCTTGTTTAAAAAAGCCTTTGGCTTGCGCTGCTGTAGTCCGTTGTTGGCTGTTTAGAGCAAACTGGTCTTGATCGATACGATTAATCTTAAATTGTTCTGCGACGTTTTCCGCAGTTTGTGGCATGGTGTCTACACCATACATTTCTTTCAGTTTTGGATTGATAAAACGCCAACCCATCGTGGTGTCTTCAATCTTTTGACTACGACCAAAAGCACTGTCCGATTTACCCATCACATAGGGTGCACGGCTCATGCTCTCGACACCCCCCGCAATAATGAGATTTGCTTCACCTGCTTTAATTGCACGTGCAGCCATGGCAATCGCATCTAAGGATGAACCACATAAACGGTTCACTGTGGTTGCAGGGACTTGATAAGGCAAGCCAGCCAATAATGCGGACATACGCCCCACATTACGGTTGTCTTCACCCGCTTGATTGGCACAGCCGTAAATCACATCATCCACCTGTTGCCAATCGACCGTTGGATTACGTTGCATTAAGGCTTGAATCGGAACTGCACCAAGGTCATCTGCACGTACAGGGGCTAAACCACCTGCATAACGTCCAAAGGGGGTACGAATGGCATCAATGATGTATGCATTTTTCATAGTCTTACACTTCCATATTTCAATCTGTTGGGACCACTGCCACAGATTACGGGTTCAGTCATACTTCCTTTGCGTAGGCAATGCCTCACTTTTGACAGGGCAAAAGTGACAAAACCCATTGTTGAACAGAGGAGACTTCCTTGCCTCCCTGTCCAACGGGCGACATCCATGTCGCCTGTCACGATAGTTAAATACGGGAAAAAATCTAAATATAAGTGAGTAAAAAACTGCATTTAAATCATTCCAATCAGTATTTCGCGGTGGCGACATGGATGTCGCCTCGTTACTCAGCACAACACGGATGTTGTGTCTGAGTAACAAAGAATTTTTGTTACTTTTTATCCTTAAAAAGTAAGATGCCGCCTATACAAAAAGCTTTTGCTTTAACCCGTAATTAGTGGCTGGTAAACATTAACCCTGTGTCGCATCAATCAATTGAGCACCCGTCAAAGCCTGCAGCTCTTCAAAGCTTAGACCATCCACTTTCTCAATCACTTTTAAACCTTCTGCGGTCACATCAATCACACACAGATCGGTATAGATACGATCAACACATTTCAGACCCGTTGCAGGATAAGATAAGGTTTCAACAATCTTCGGTTCACCTTGTTTGGTGACATGATCGGTGGTGATAAACACTTTCTTTGCACCTACAGCCAAATCCATTGCACCACCCACAGCAGGAATCGCATCGGCTGCACCTGTATGCCAATTGGCAAGATCACCGTTGGCTGCGACTTGGAATGCACCCAGTACCGCAATATCTAAATGACCACCACGCATCATGGCAAATGAATCCCCATGATGGAAAAAGCATCCCCCTGTGAGCATGGTCACATATTCTTTGCCTGCATTAATCAGCTCAGGGTCTTCTTCACCTTTGGCTGGTGGTGGGCCAAATGCCAATAAACCATTTTCAGAATGCAGAAAGACATCTTTATCGGCTGGTAAGTAATTTGAAATCTTAGTGGGTAAGCCAATACCTAAATTGACATAGGCACCATCAGGAATATCTTGTGCAACACGTTCTGCAATTTGGTCACGGCTGAGTTTTTGATAGATCATGTTATTCTCCTTATTGCGCAGCGACAGGTGATGTTGCTTTAACAGCAACCACATGCTGAACAAAAATCCCTGGGGTAATAATGTGTTCAGGATCAAGCTGACCGAGCTCTACTACTTCAGAAACTTGAGCGATGGTGACATCTGCAGCCATGGCCATGATCGGTCCAAAGTTACGTGCCGATTTATTAAAAACTAAATTGCCCCAACGATCCCCTTTGTGAGCTTTGATTAAGGCAAAGTCAGCTTTAATGGGATATTCCAGTACATAGTCTTTGCCATCGATGTGACGAGTTTCTTTGCCTTCTGCCAATAATGTTCCGAAGCCAGTCGGTGTAAATACCGCACCTAATCCCATCCCAGCAGCTTGGATACGGCAAGCGAGATTGCCTTGTGGGACGAGTTCTAATTCGATCTTGCCTGCATGGTAGAGTTCATCGAACACCCATGAATCAGACTGACGAGGGAAAGAGCAGATGATTTTACGGACTGCGCCAGTTTTTAGGAGTTTGGCAAGACCATAATCGCCATTGCCTGCATTGTTATTGACGATGACAAGGTCTTTAACCCCGAGTTCAATCAGAGCATCGATGAGTTCAGCAGGTTGTCCTGCAGTTCCAAAACCACCAATCATGATGGTCGAGCCATCTTGGATTTGGGAGAGTACTTCAACTAGTGAAGCTTGTGATTTGTCGATCATAATAAATTCATCCTACAATCAAGTCTTGCTGATCTGTTTTTCAGAAGATGACTGGGTCATCACAGTATTTGGGTGGGCGTGAGGATTTAAAAGAATCTGGGCGATAACACCGATACAGATGCCCCAAAAAACTGAGCTAAGTCCAAGAAAGTGCATTCCTGAAACCGTTGCAAGAAATGTGATTAATGCCGCATCGCGCTGATGATCATCTTTCATCGCAATCATGACATTTGTCCCAATCGCCCCAAGCAGAGCTAATCCTGCTAAAGCTGCGATGAGTTCTTTGGGAAGAAGGCTAAAGAGCATGACAATACTGCCAGCAAATAAGCCACCTAAAATATAGAAAATACCATTGGCAACACCTGCGATATAACGCTTCTCTTTGAGTTCATGAGCATCTTTACCCATACATAGAGCAGCAGTAATTGCAGCAAGTACAATCGTAATTCCACCTACACATGCGACTGCGAGTGAAGCGATGCTTGATGCTTTAATAATCGGTTTAGCAGGGGTGTCATAGCCACTCAGTTTCATAATTGCCATACCTGGCAAAAACTGTCCTGTCAGACTCACAAGAATTAAAGGTAAAGCCAAGTTTAATGTAGAGTGCCAAGTCCATTCTGGATAAATGAAATGAGGAATAGCAAAACTAAACTGCATTTCAACAGGATTCATTTTTCCTAAAATTAAGCTGAGTGAAACACCACACAACAAAACCCACAGCATGGTATAACGAGGTGAATATCGTTTTGCTAATAAATAACAAAGCAACATGCTGAAAACGATCAAAGGCATGGAATCCGTTGCTACAAATAATCCGAGCCCAAATTGAAATAAAATTCCTGCCATCATGCCTGCTGCGATTCCTTGAGGAATCCATTTCAGCAATTTGTCAAAATATCCTGTCGCTCCAACTATAAAAATGACAATCGCTGAAGTGATATAAGCTGCAACAACTTCATTCAAAGAGATATTTGGAAACAGTGAAACCAATAATGCCGTACCAGGAGCTGACCATGCTGTGATGACAGGGGTTTTATAACGAATTGAAAGATAGATTCCAGCAACAGCAGCACCAATTGATATGCCCCAAATCCATGAAATCATCATTTCTGTTGAGATATTGGCTTTTTGTGCTGCTTGGAAAAAGATAATAAGCGGACCAGAATATGAAATCAGAACCGCTAAAAATCCTGCAATAGTTGCTGAAATAGACCAATCATTTTTTAAACTCGTCAACAGGTTAGTCATAGCGCCTCCTTGCAAGATTTCCTGCTGTTTAGATCAGTATTAACCCTGATCACCACCACCAACTGCAATTACACTGCCAGTCATATAAGACGACTCTTCAGATGCTAGAAAAAGAATGGCATTTACCTGTTCATCGATAGTTCCATATCGTCCCATCAGACTTCTTTCTTTGGTTTGATCTACAACCTGTTGCATCCAAACTTTTTCATCTTCGCTAAGTGGAGCTGAATTACGAGGTACTTTACGTGGTGGAGCGTCTGTTCCACCCGTAGCAATCGCATTCACTCTGATGCCATTTTTGGCATGCTCAAAAGCCAACGATGCGGTAAGTGCATTTACACCACCTTTAGCTGCCGAATATGGAATGCGATTGATACCACGGGTAGCGATAGACGATACGTTGACGATGACCCCATATTGATGCTTCAACATTTCAGGTAGAACTGCACGACAACACCATAAAGTTGGAAACAGAGAACGATTGATTTCCTTGATAATTTGCTCTTCGCTAAATTCATCAAAGGGTTTCATCCAGATCGCACCGCCAACATTATTGATGAGTACATCTACTCGGCCAAACTCCTGAATGGTTTTATGTACAACAGCTTGGGCACCATCATAGCGCTCTAAATCAGCTTGTACTGTGATTGCATGACCACCTGTGCTACGGATTTCTGAAGCAACTTCATCGACCAACTCTGAACGATCGGCTAAAACCACATATCCATTTTCAGCGGCTACCCGAATTGCAACGCTACGTCCGATCCCTTGAGCAGCACCCGTTACGATGACGATTTTGTTCTTAAATCTATCTTGAAATATCATGCTGATCTCCGATTTGATTAATTTGCAGAAAATTTTTCAAATAAGAAATTTGCAGGTTTAATTCTTTCTTGATCTAACCAACCACGAACAGCTTCAACCATTGGTACTGGACCACAGAGGTATACGTCAACATCACCATTGTTAAGCCAATCATTTTCAATATGACCTGTTACATAGCCTTTGCGCTCATGTTGACTTTCAGGATGTGCAACAACCGTTCGATATTCAAACCAAGGATATTTACTTTGCAATTCATCTAACTTTTCTATTGCGACAAGATCAAAGTCATTTGTCACACCGAAAACTAAACGAATAGGGTGATCTGAACCCTTTTCTTCAAGTACTTGAAGCATTGACATAAATGGGGCAATACCAGTTCCACCTGCGAGCATCAAAACGGGTCTAGTGACATGACGTAAGTAGAAGCTACCAAATGGACCTGTGAAGTGCATTTTGTCACCAGCTTTTGCATTCTTACTCAAAAATTCGCTCATCTGACCATTTGGGACATTACGCACCACAAAACCCGTTAAACGATTGCCTGGTTTTGAACTAAATGAATATGAACGTGTTTCAGATGTTCCTGGAATACCAACATTTACATATTGACCAGCTAAGAAGTGAATTTCAGGTTGACCATCATCTAGTTGAATATCAAATGTAATTGTTGAGTCAGATAGGTTTTCGACACGTGATAAAGTGCCTTGAAAGCTATGAATTTCAGTTTTACAAACATCAGATGATGCTTGAATTTGGAAAACTGCATCCGAAGTAGGGCGACACTGGCAAGCAAGTATGTAGCCTTGTTCAGCTTCTTCTGGTGTTAAAGCATCTTCGATATAAGTTTCTTCTGGCATGTTATAACTACCAGATTCACAGAATGCACGACATGTACCACATGCACCATCTCGGCAATCCAAAGGGATATTGATCTTCTGACGATAGGCTGCGTCAGATAAAGTTTCACCTTGTGTAACTGTAATAAAACGGGTCACACCATCTTCAAATTGAAGTGCTACATTATGGTTAGACATGGCAATCATCCTATTTAAAAATTTTGATCTCGCTTACCCAACCAAAATTCCATTTGGCTGGGCTTACTGGTTAGAGATGATAGATATCAATCACTTGATTGATATAATCGTTCTTTAACACCACATATTTGCTCATGATTTTTGGTTGTTCGTTAGAAAAATCGATCACATAACGAGACATACCAAAATAGCTGTAGTTGGTTTTGTAGCGAAAACTCAATGTGTTCCAATTAAACCGAACAGTGACTTTGTCTCCATCACGTTCGAGCACCTCAATATTGCTAATATTGTGGCTGGTCCGTGTATCTGGCATCGTTGCTGATGAACGTTCTGTTTTGATACGAAATACACGATCTTCTAAACCTTGACGGTTTGGGTAATAGATCAGTGATATTTCAGACTGTGGATCTTCAGTTAACTGATCGTCGTCATCCCATGCGGGCATCCAAAAAGAAGCCTCTGGTGAATAACAACTTAACCATTCATCCCATTGTTCATCGTCTAGAAAACGTGCTTCACGATAAAGAAACTGAGCAATATTTTCTAAAGTTGCTTGAGTTGTTGTGTTCATTTGGCATCTTCCTAAATTTGGCTTTCAGCTAACTTTTTCTCAGTTGCGATAGCATTCTTCATCGACTTTAACCAATACTGATGTTGAGCTAGATATAAGCCTTCATCTTCAGTTTTGATGCCACTTAATTTAGGTTTTAAACCAATTTCATTTGCTGCATCATCGGGTCCATGTATCCAATGTTTTGAACCACGGCACATATCATTCCATTCCAGCTCTAAGCCTGCATAACCTGCTTGGCATGCGCGGAACTCTTCCAAATCATCAGGTGTCGCCATTCCAGAAGCATTAAAGAAATCTTCATATTGACGAATACGACGAGCCCGCGCTTCAGGCTCTTCACCAACTGGTGCGATACAGTAAATGGTCACTTCGGTCTTATTGACGCTGAGTGGGCGAAGCACACGAATCTGTGAACCGAACTGATCCATCAAATAAACATTTGGGTAAAGACATAAATTTCGCGAACGCTCAATCATCCATTTAGACATTGCAGCACCAAATTTCTCGGTGTATTCATCTGCTTTTGGATAGTTTGGACGATCTTCTGGATTTGCCCACTGAGTCCACAACAACATATGACCATGCTCGAAACCATATGATCCACCGCCTTGTTTACCCCAAGAACCAGCGCTCATTGCACGGATGTTATCTCCAGCTTCAGTTTCTTTACGATGTTGTGTAGTAGCTGCATAGTTCCAATGCACAGCAGATACGTGGTAACCATCAGCACCATTTTCAGCGGTGAGCTTCCAGTTACCCTCATAGGTATAGGTTGAAGAGCCGCGTAATACTTCTAAACCTTGTTCTGACTGACCAACGATCATGTCAATAATCTTGGTTGTTTCCCCAAGAAACTCTTCTAGAGATGGAACATCAGGATTCAAACTACCGAATAAGAAACCTTTATAACTTTCAAACTTCGCAACTTTCTTTAAATCGTGTGAGCCATCTTGGTTAAAACAGTCAGAATAACCCGCATCGGTAGGATCTTTAACTTTCAGCAATTTACCTGAGTTGTTAAATGTCCAACCATGGAAAGGGCATGTATAAGTCGCTTTATTGCCGCGTTTATGGCGACAGAGTTGTGCACCACGATGTGAACAAGCATTAATCATGGCATTTAATTCGCCATTACGATTGCGAGCAATAATGATTGGTTGACGACCAATATAAGTCGTATAAAAGTCATTATTTTTTGGAATTTGGCTTTCGTGAGCTAGATAGACCCAATTGCCTTCAAAAATATATTTCATTTCAAGATCAAACATCGCTTGATCTGTAAATACTGAACGATGAAGTTTGTATTCACCTGTTTCTTCATTATCAACAAGCAATTCATCAATTCGATCAAGATGCGTCGTGTTGATTACTGGAATTTTTGGCATGTCCGTTCTCCGACTTTCCTAAGGAGGAAGCCCCGAGTTATTTGATTAAATCTCAATAACTCGGTTCCTAAATTACGCTTGCTTATGCAGATGCACGACGACGATCAACTTCAGTAGAAGGTGCAGAAGCCGCTTCTTTGACTAACTCGATGTTGAAAGTGATGTGTTTGAATGGTTTATCTAAACCACGACGCTGAATCTCAGCTTCATCAGTGACATCGACAGCAGTCGCTACAAGACCATCACGTGTTGCAAAAGCAAAGTCATCCCACAGGTACTTGTCACCTTCGATATTGAACTGTGTGGTTAACTTACGGAAACCTGGTGCAGAAACAAAATAATGAACATGCGAAGGGCGGTTACCATGACGACCTAACTTATTCAGAACAAACTGAGTCGTTCCTTCAGGTGGGCAACCATAACCTACAGGCATGGTGGTCAAAGCTACATATTTACCGTTCGCATCAGAAAGAATGGTACGACGTAAATTGAAATCAGATTGAGACTTATCAAAGAAAGAATAGTTCCCCAAACTATTCGCATGCCACATTTCAACTTTGGCACCTTCGATGATATTGCCATCTGTATCCGTCACTGTACCTTCGATAATTAAAGTATCGATTTTGTCTGATTCAGAACCATCATCCATACGGGCGAAACCTACAGACTCAGGTGCACCTGCAACATACAGTGGACCTTCAATTGTACGAGGCGTACCACCAGAAACACCTGCTTTGGCATCGGCTTCATCAGCACGCAAATCTAAATAATGCTCTAGACCTAAGCCGGCAGCGAGTAAGCCCAATTCATTGGCTTGACCTGCATCTGTAAAATACTCTAGACCTTTCCACACTTCTGAAGCTTGGATATCCAAATCCTCAATTGCTTGGAATAAATCTCCCAATAAACGTACCACGATGCTTTGAACACGTTGATCTACTGCACCTGTAGCAGTATCAACATTCATTTTTTTCACTAATGCATCAATATCCTGACGATTCATATGATTTCTCCTTAACTATGCATCTCGCGTAGGTGGTGGGGAAACGGAGAGTCATTCAATCCGTTATGCCGTACCACTGACCTTATCTCTACGACACTCTGAGCATGTGATGACGCTGTCGAGTGACGATGGGGTGTTGTGAATTAACGATCATCCTCACGGATCGAAGAGGGATGACGATTCAATGCCATCACTTCAATGTCCATGTAGGGGTACAAGGGCAAGCCCTGTAAAATGTTGTGTAGCTCTTCGTTGCTTTCGACATCAAAAATACTGATGTTTGAATACTGTCCTGTAATCCGCCAAATATGACGCCACTTACCTTGACGCTGTAGATCTTGCGAATAAGCTTTCTCAACCGCTTTAATCTGATTGGCTTGTTCAGCAGGCATCTCCACAGGAAGATGCACATCCATACGAACTTGAAATAACATGCGCTTTCTCCCTTAAGCCTTACGACGCAACTGCTCGATTTTGTCTTCATCAATATCGATGCCTAGACCTGCAGTATTTGGCACCACCAATTCAAAATTTTCATAACGCAATGGTGTTTTTAAAATGTCTTGAGTCAGTAAGAGAGGACCAAATAACTCTGTACCAAAGGCAAGGCTGTCAAAAGTACTAAAGGCATGCGCCGAAGCGATGCTGCCGATCGGACCTTCCAACATAGTGCCGCCATACAGATCAATTCCCGCCAACTTAGCGATTTTGGCCACTTCACAAGCCTCAATCAGACCACCTGATTGCTCAACTTTCACAGCAAAAACATCTACCGCATGCTGCTTCGCTAAACGATAAGCACTGTCAGGACCTGTCAAAGCTTCATCTGCCATGATGGCCACATCAAAACGTTGAGTGAGGCGAGCCAACACTTGAGTTTGTTCAATCGCACAAGGCTGCTCGATCAAATCAATGCCGCCATCCTGCAACTGTTGAATGCCTTGGATACATTCCAATTCTGACCAAGCACGATTTACATCAACACGAATACTGATTTCAGGTCCTAAAGCTTTTTTGATGGCAATCACATGATCAACATCGTGTTGCACAGGATTGGAACCGATTTTTAACTTGAAAATATTGTGGCGTTTGAGCTCAATCATTTTCTTTGCTTCAGCGATGTCTTTTTCAGTATCACCCGAAGCCAAAGTCCAAAGTACAGGGAGACGATCACGTAGACGACCACCCAATACTTCGCTCAGTGGCAAATTGAGTTGTTTAGCTTGAATATCCAAGAGCGCAGTTTGAATGGCGCATTTTGCAAAGCGATTGCCATTGATACTTTTACGAACCAATTTGAGTGTTTGAGCCACATTCACTGAAGATTTAATCGACAATAAGAGTGGGGCAAAATAAGTATCGATATTTGCTTTGACACTTTCAGGGCTTTCTTCACCATAATTAAGTCCACCAATCGTGGTCGCTTCACCCCAACCCACAAAACCATCCGTTGTTGTGATTTTGACCAATACCAAGGTTTGGGTTTGCATGGTCGTCACAGATAGCTTATGTGGACGTATCGTTGGGATATCGACTAATATGGTTTCGATTGTTTTGTACATTTCACACCATCACTGGTTCTTTATGCTCTTTCTATACCTTAAAAGAATGATTAAACTGTGTCTAAGACTGAATATGTATTTTTTTATACCTATTAGGTATGGAGATAAAGAATGGAACTCAGATATTTACGTTATTTTGTCGCAGTGGTGGAAGAGCAAAGCTTTACCAAAGCAGCAGAACGGCTGTTCATCGCACAGCCACCTTTAAGTCGGCAAATTCAAAACCTTGAAAATGAACTAGGTGTGCAGCTTTTTGAACGAGGAAGTAGACCACTTCAAACCACAACCGCAGGTCAATTTTTGTACCAACATGCCTTAAAACTTTTGTCTAATGCGGAAGAAGTTAAGAGTATGACGAAGCGGATTGGTTTGATTGAGCGAACCTTAACCATTGGTTTTGTAGGTTCATTATTATTTGGTTTATTACCTAGAATTATATATCTCTACCGCCAACAACACCCACATTTAAATATTCAGTTGATAGAGCTTAGTACCACTGAGCAACTTCAAGCACTCAAAGAAGGGCGAATAGATGTTGGGTTTGGTCGATTGAGAATCAGCGATCCTGCTGTAAAAAGAGTACTTTTGCGCAAAGAAAGACTAGTTGTTGCAGCCCATTCAAGTCATCCAATTGCTCAACGCGTCGAGGGAGTGCATTTAGCAGATTTGGTTGATGAAAAATTATTTGTTTATCCAAATACACCAAAACCTAATTTTTCAAGCCAACTTTTAAATATTTTTGCTGAGCATAGTTTGGTGCCGAAAAATGTCCGTGAATTACGAGAAATTCAATTGGCTTTAGGTTTGGTGGCTGCAGGAGAAGGCTTATGTGTCATTCCTGCTAGTGCCGATACCATTCGATTCCCACATTTACTTTATATTCCAATCCTAGATAGTGGTGCAGTCAGTCCGATTTTTATTACAGCAAGAGCCATGGATAACAGTGAAGATATCCAGTCTTTATACGATACGATTTATCAGGTTTATGATTTAGAAGGGATAGAATACAAGAGAACGACTTTTCAATGGGGTCAAACAGAATAGCTATATATTTAAAGATACTGACTTATGGTAAGTGTCTTTATTTGAGTTATAAATAATGAATCTATTTCATATGGATAGATTCATATAAATCATTTGGTTGTAATCAAACGATCTAGTAACTTCAAAATAATTATAAATATGATAGACCACTTCAAGTTAAATAAAACTTGAGAAAAGGATTTCAGAGAGATTATAAAAATGAACCAATTAAACTTCCCAATTCTTGATGCCCATATTCATCAGTGGAATCCATACACTACGCCATACTCAGCAGCGAGATTGGTCAAAGCATTTGGTAAATATCCTAAATTGATGGACAAAATTGTACGCTTTGTTAAACCTAAAGACTTAATCGAAACTTTAGGCATCACTCAATATGCTTTATCACCATATCTACCTTTTGATTATCGAGTTGATAGTGCAGGATGTTCGATTGATAGTGTTATTCATGTTGAGGCGAATTGGCATCACCAAAAAAACTTTGGTTTGGCTGAGGAAACAAAATGGATTCATCATTTACCCTTTAATCAGCAACAACTAAAACTTGCGGGTATCGTGGCTACAGCAGATCCAAGAAATAAAAGATTTTTGGATATTCTCAAAGCTCATCGAGATGCCAGTCCACATTTTTGTGGTGTTCGTAAAATGGCAGCATGGCATCCAGATGATGGTATTCATCGCTGGTGTGATCAGCCACACTTATATACTCAGAAAAAATTCCTGAAGGGCTTTGAGCATCTAGCAAAGATGAATTTGTCATTCGATGCTTGGGGATATTCCACTCAAATTTAAGAAATCAAATCACTCGCACAAAATTTCCCTGATACAAAGATCATGGTAGATCATCTTGCAACACCAGTCGGATTATTTGGAAAAGTCGGAAAAAGAACGGGGCGAACACCAGCTGAGCGCAAGCTTATATTTGCAAAATGGAAAGAGGATATTTCAGAACTAGCTGAACAAAAAAATGTTTATACCAAAATTTCAGGATTAATGATGCCAGTACTGGGACATCAATTTTATAAACAACAAATAACGGCGAATGTACTGCAAATACAAGATTTACTTTCACCACTCATTGAACATGCGATTCAGAGTTTTGGTACCCAACGCATTGTATTTGCATCCAACTTTCCAATGGATAAACCCAACACCACCTTAAAAGATCTCATTCAAGCGTATATTGAAATGACAGCACCACTAGGTGAAGAGGCGCAGCGAGCAATTTTTAGAAGTAATGCGGAAAACTTTTATCAAATAAATAAACATTAGTTGTCATTGGAATTCCAATGTATTTGTTTTGACCAAATCCAATAAATAATTTGCAAAGTTCAATAAAATTACTCAATTTCAGCGCATAATTCTGTAAAATTAGCCGTCCTTATTAGCATTCCTGATTTAAAAGTGATTTTAAATGAAGTAATGCTAATTAATCCTTTCTAAGTCAGTCTCTTATCTTCGATTTGGCTTATTTATTCATTTTTAAACTTATATTTCTTGCAATAGAACTATAAGCATATTTTAGGTGCCAGCATGGAAATCAAGGTAAATTACCTCGACAACCTTCGACAAGAAGCCAAATTCGATGACTTCACAGTAATTGCAGATCAACCAATCCGATACAAAGGGGATGGTTCTGCACCTGGTCCATTTGACTATTTCTTGGCATCATCAGCACTTTGTGCAGCATATTTTGTGAAAGTCTATTGCGCTGCACGTGATATCCCAACGGACAACATTCGATTATCTCAAAACAATATTGTTGATCCAGAAAACCGTTATAAACAGATTTTTAAAATTCAGGTTGAACTTCCAGCTGATATTTCTGAAAAAGATCGTCAGGGGATTTTACGTTCAATTGACCGTTGTACCGTAAAGAAAGTCATTCAAACGGGTCCTGAATTTGTCATCGAGGAAGTGGAAAGTATCGATGCAGATGCTCAAGCTTTATTGATGCCAAATCTTGCATCTGAAAGTACTACTTATATTCAAGGTAAAGATTTACCTTTAGAAGAAACCATTGCCAATATGTCAGCAATCTTGGCTGGTTTAGGCATGAAAATTGAAATTGCATCATGGCGTAATATCGTACCGAATGTTTGGTCACTGCATATTCGTGATGCACAGTCGCCTATGTGTTTTACCAATGGTAAAGGCTCAACCAAAGAAAGTGCACTAGCATCTGCATTAGGCGAGTTTATTGAGCGTCTTAATTGTAATTTCTTCTATAACGATCAATTTTGGGGTGAAGAAATTGCAAATGCAGAGTTTGTGCATTATCCAGATGAGAAATGGTTTAAACCAGGACCAAATGGTGAGCTACCAAAAGAAATCTTAGATGAATACTGTCTTGAGATTTACGATCCTGAAAAAGAGTTACTCGGTACGCATTTATACGATACTAACTCTGGGAATATTGAACGTGGTATTTGTTCACTTCCTTTTGTACGCCAATCTGATGGCGAAACAGTTTACTTCCCATCAAACTTGATCGAAAACTTGTATCTCAGTAATGGTATGAGTGCAGGGAATACATTAGAAGAAGCTCAAGTTCAGTGCTTATCTGAAATTTTCGAACGTGCAGTAAAACGTGAAATTATTGAAGGTGAAATTGCACTACCTGATGTTCCTGAAGAAGTTTTGGCTAAGTATCCAAGTATTGTTGCAGGTATCCAAGGCTTAGAAGAACAAGGTTTTCCAGTATTGGTTAAAGACGCCTCTCTGGGCGGTCAATTCCCTGTGATGTGTGTCACTTTGATGAACCCACGCACAGGTGGTGTGTTTGCTTCATTTGGTGCGCATCCAAGTTTTGAAGTGGCTTTAGAACGTAGTTTGACTGAGTTATTGCAAGGTCGTAGTTTTGAAGGTCTCAATGACTTACCTCAGCCAACCTTCCAAAGTGAAGCAGTGACTGAACCGAATAATTTTGTGGAACACTTTATTGATTCAAGTGGTTTAGTATCTTGGCGTTTCTTCAGCTCAAAATCTGATTATGATTTTGTAGAATGGGATTTCACCAATGAGGGTGAAAACTCGAATGCAGATGAGGCTGCTGAATTATTTGGCATTCTTGAAGAAATGGGCAAAGAAGTCTACATGGCTGTCTATGAACATTTAGGTGCTACAGCTTGTCGTATCCTCGTGCCAGATTATTCTGAGATTTATTTAGTTGAAGATTTGATTTGGGACAATACCAATAAAGCATTGGCATTCCGTGAAGATATTCTAAATATTCATCGTTTAGATGACACACGTCTTGAAGCACTGGTTGAACGTTTAGAAGAATGCGAACTTGATGACTATACTGAAATCACAACCTTAATCGGCATAGAGTTTGATGACAATACGGTTTGGGGACAATTGACACTACTGGAATTAAAACTTCTTATTTATATTGCTCTGAAGCAATTTGAAGAAGCTAAAGATTTAGTTGAGCAATTCCTCCAATACAACACCAACACTGTAGAACGTGGTTTGTTCTATCAATGTATGAACGTCGTGCTAGAAGTTATTCTTGATGACGAGATGGAGTTGGAAGATTACGAAAAGAACTTCCGTCGTATGTTTGGTGATGAACGTATGGACGCAGTTATTGGTTCAGTAGAAGGTAATGTTCGTTTTTATGGTTTAACGCCTACTAGTATGAAATTAGAAGGTTTGGATCGTCATTTACGTTTGATTGAAAGCTACAAAAAATTGCATGCAGCTCGTGCAAAAGCTGTAAGTTAAGCCTCAAAGCTTTTGATCTAAGAAAGGTGTATGTTAATCATGCACCTTTTTTCATGATTTAAACCAAAACTTTTGAATTACGATTTTATAATTAAAAAAGATTCATCTTATTAAAAATCAATTTGACCGAACTGACATAATCTTTGGTAATTAAAAGTCAAATTTAACAACTTATTCTGCATTTTATTGACTATAACGCTAAATATAAAAGTGAGTCCTACGATGAATTTCTCTTTGATAAAAAACACTGAAAAATTAGTGACAAAACCTGCAATCACATCGTTGATTCATTCAATTTTCCCATTGCTTGACAGTTCTGCATCGCAAGACGGCAAGGCATTTCCTAAAGGCTATGCATTAAAACCTTTTCATCAAGCCAAACATATTGGTTGGACTCATTATGGGGTGATGATTCCTGAACTACCAGCACCTCATCAATTCTTTTCAATTATGTCAGTTATCGGCACACCCGGTGCATTGGCATTTGATACCGATCATGTATTCAAAGATTCACCTCGAAATAATGCAACCGCGGTTATGGGAACAGCTGCTACTTATCCTGATCAATTCAAAGGTTATTCAATTCCTAAAGAATGTCAGTTATATGAAGATGGATCGCATATTCAGTTGGGGCAAAACATTACCATTACAGGAAACTATCCAGACTATCACGTGAATGCACGTACAACGGATTTCGAGCTCAATATTAGAATTACCAATACAGATAAAGTGACATGGTTTATTAAAAGCCCAATTTACGATCATTTCAGTTTGCTTTCACAATATGAAGGTGTAGTCAGCTATCGCGGAGAGTCTCAAAAAATCAACGGACTTTGTACTTTTGAATATGCATCCTGTATTAGTCCTTATATGATTAGAGATAAAGCCATTCCTTCTGCTTTTAAAATTCCATTAGATTTTTTTACTTATCAGATTATTAACTTGGATGATAACACTCAGCTTTTACTGAATGACACACGCCTAAAAGATGTGAAAATTGTCAGCAAAGCCTTTATACGTGGTTTAGATCAATATAACCAAAGTTTTGAAGCAGAATTTGAAGTATTAAGTTATCAAGATAAAGCTGCAATCTCTCCTGATGGTGTAGAGATGAATTTACCAGAAACCTTTAGATGGGTTATTAAAGACCAACAAAAAATCATAACTATTATAAACGGTTGTGTAGATACCCCGATGATTTATGGTCTGGGTAGTGGTTATGTCGGCGCTTATCACTATAAAGGTGAATATCAAGATACTTTGATTGAAGGGCGTGGTTATATTGAGTACATAGATCGTCGAAAATAACTTATTGGATAATGACATGAATTTAAATAATAAAACGATCATCATCACAGGTGCTTCGAGTGGTATAGGCGAACAAGCTGCGATTCAACTTGCTGATCTAGGCGCTAAAGTCTGTTTGGTTGCACGACGCGAAGAAGAATTGGAAAGGGTCAAAAGTACGATTGAGCAACGAGGCGGTCAGGCTTGGATTTATCCAGTAGACATCACAATTGATGAAGATGCAAAGGGCTGTATTGAAAAAATTTTAACCGAACATGAGAACATTGATGTTTTGATTAATAATGCGGCACGATCCATTCGTCGACCAATCACACAAGCACTTGATCGATTACATGACTATGAACGCACGATGCAAATTAATTATTTTGCTGCTGTGCGTTTGACATTAGCATTAATGCCGCATTTTCTTACTAATCATGCAGGGCATATCGTCAATGTCTCAACCATGTCGACACAAGTCCCAATCCCACTATTTTCAGCCTACTTAGCCAGCAAATCTGCACTTGAATCCTTTTCTCGTTCATTAAAAATGGAACTTGGAGATCAAGGTATAGATGTGAGTGTAGTTTATTTCCCGATGGTTAGAACACCAATGTCATCAAAAACTGCAATCTATAAACACATGCGAATGTTGGATACAGAGAAAGCAGTGGGTTGGTTGGTGAAAGCTGTTCAGAAAAAACCTTATCGCGTTACAAGTCCAAGTGGTGCGATTGCTAATGCTTTATTAAATACAGCACCAAGCGCAGTCATGAATCTGACTCGACCATTGTTTCGTCTTATGGATCGTCAACTCGAAAAGAAATTATAAATAGAGGGAGATATTTATTAATCAGTGATCACAAAAGCATGATTAATTGATCGGCATTAATATCTATCTCATCTTTTTCTAAAAGTAGATTTAAACAGCTGTGACTTTTATTACAGGTCATATTTCGAATAATTTTAGTGCATCTTCACTAAAATGCCTTGTTTTGAGTCAAAAAAGTATGACGAAATCAAAAAAACGTATTACCAAACTGGCATGCCATTTGCTTTATTAGTTCCATCATAAAGTGATCTAGGGTTCCGATAGCCAACGGATAAAAGTTGACTATGTCTGAGACCGAGAGTTCACGGTTCGCAAGAACTACACGGAGGGATAAAAGCCCGGGAGGTTGGACTTAAACCTTAAAAGAGGTCATGCGAATGGGCGAATATCATAATAATCAGAGTCTTTGGACTGAAAAACTACCAGGTGGTCATCATTGGTCTGGACGAGTTCAGAAAGGGAGCGTTCTTCAGTTTAAAGCTCTGGCTTCAAACGCCAATGTTTCACTGTTTTGTGTGAATGCTGAAGATAAACTCGAACGTTACAACATGCCAGACACCTTAAAAGGACAACATACTGCATTTTTAACGACGGGCAATGTTTTATATTCAGATTTAGGGCGTGTCATGGCATCGATCGTTAAAGATGACCATGGTTGGAATGATACTTTCTGTGGGGCGAGTCGCCCTGAGCAAATCACCAAACAATTTGGTCAACGTCGTTTTCAAGATGCACGAAATGAAATGTACCAAAACGGTGTCGATGGCTTATTGGTAGAGATGGCGAAATTTTCACTGTCACAAACTGATTTAAGTGCAACCCTAAACCTTTTCTCAAAAGTGAGTCCCAATGATCAAGGTGCTCTAAGCTATACCCAATCAGACAATACCAGCCAAATCATTGAATTACGTTTTGAAATGGATTGTCTGGTTTTCCTTTCTGCTGCTCCACATGGTTTAGATAACAGTTCGCTCTATCAACCAAGTGATATTCAATTGTCTTTGTATAAAGCCAACTCTTTAGCCGACCACGATATTTGTCGTGATGCCTGTCCACAAAATCAACGTGCTTTTCAAAATAACGCACGTTACTTCGCATTGAGTTCAGCATATTAAGCTATAGGAGAAGCATCATGACGGTTTTACATACTTTTGAAAAAGCTACATTAAATGAAGTGTGTCTTGCGGGTGAAGCATGGATGTGCGAAGTCAAAAAAGGGCAATACTTTCGGATTATCGATTTAGAGGGCAACCAAGCTGTTGATACGTTGTTTATCTCAGTAGAAAATCCTGAAGAGCGTTATAGCGCTACAGATACGCTTGCCATGAATCAATATATCTATTTAGAAAAAGGCACACCTTTATACAGTAACTTTGGACGGTTAATTGCAGTCATTCATGATGATAACTGTGGTCGTCATGATACGTTAGGTGGCGCATGTTCTTGCGAAAGTAATACTGTGCGCTATGCACATGAAACTTATCCTATGCATAGTTGCCGTAACAATTTCATGTATGCCTTAGCCAAACATCCCATCGCGAAAAAGCACAATTTGAATGTGCGTCACATTGGTCCAAATATCAATTTCTTTATGAATGTTCCTGTTACATCTGATGGACATTTGAAATTTGATGATGGTATTTCTGCACCGGGTAAATTTGTCGAGATTAAAGCAGAAATGGATTTAATCGTACTGATCTCTAATTGCCCGCAACTGAATAATCCATGTAATGCCTATAACCCGACACCGATCCAATTAGTGATTCGTGATGGAGAGGAGGCTTAGTCTATGTTTAATAAAGTTTTAATCGCCAATCGTGGGGCGATTGCATGTCGTGTTATTCGAACACTAAAAAAATTAGGTGTCCAATCCGTTGCTGTGTACTCTGAGGCAGACCGAGATTCATTGCATGTGACCTTAGCAGATGAAGCGATTTATATCGGTGATGCACCCGCGAGTCAAAGTTACCTGAATGTTGACAAAATTTTAGAAGTCGCCAAACAAACAGGTGCGAATGCCATCCATCCGGGCTACGGTTTTCTATCTGAAAATGCTGAATTTTGTGATCTGTGTGAATCACAAGGAATTGCATTTATAGGCCCAAACTCAGCTCAAATGCGTGCATTTGGCTTGAAACATACCGCTCGAGAACTTGCAATCGAAGCAAATGTTCCGCTATTGCCGGGTAGCCAACTTTTGGCTGATGAAGCAGAGGCATTGGTTGAAGCAGAGCGTATTGGTTATCCTGTGATGCTAAAAAGTACCGCAGGTGGTGGTGGTATCGGCATGCGCTTGGTATGGAATGCTGAAGAACTTAAAGATGCTTTCGCAACAGTTTCTTATCTTGCTCAGGCAAACTTTAAAGATGCAGGATTGTATTTGGAGAAATTCGTACAGAATGCTCGCCACATCGAGGTGCAAATATTTGGTGATGGTCAAGGACAAGTTTTAGCTTTAGGTGAACGAGATTGTTCTGTTCAACGTCGCAATCAAAAAGTTATTGAGGAAACCCCAGCACCACATTTAAATGATCAACAACGTTCATATATTCAGACTGTTGCGATTCAACTCATGCAATCCGTGAATTATCGTTCAGCGGGGACTGTTGAATTTGTGATGGATACGGACACGCAAGATTTTTACTTTTTGGAAGTAAATACCCGTTTACAAGTTGAACATGGTGTCACAGAACAAGTATACGGCGTGGATTTGGTTGAATGGATGGTCACACTTGCGAGTGGCGACTGGACAGCACCAACACAATCTTTGAAATCAGTAGGGCATTCGATACAAGTTCGTTTGTATGCTGAAGACCCGATCAAAAACTTCCAACCGAGTGCAGGTTTACTGACCTTTGTTGAATTTGATGATCAAGCACGTAATGAAACATGGGTAGAAACTGGCTCGACTGTTTCCTCATTTTACGATCCGATGATTGCTAAAATTATCGTCACGGCAAATGATCGAGATGCGGCTATTCAAGCAATGAATCATAGCTTAGCCAAAACTCATGTGGCAGGTATCGAAACCAATCTTGAATATTTACAGAATATTATTGATTGTGAAGTGTTTAAAGCAGGTACTCAAACCACTCGTTTCCTCAATACTTTTGAATGGAAAACTCAAAAAATCGAAGTATTGCAAGCTGGTATTCAAACTTCTATACAAGATGTCACTGGGCGTTTAGGTTACTGGGATGTGGGTGTACCACCGTCTGGAGCGATTGACCCTTTATCTTTAAACGTGGCAAACCAACTACTTGGCAATGCATCCAATAATGCAGGTTTAGAATGTACCTTGCATGGACCTACTTTAAAGTTTCACTGTGATAGCCAAATCGTGCTTGCAGGTGGTGACATGCCGTCAACCTTAGATGGTGTGCACATTCCAATGTGGCAAACGGTGAATGTCAAGAAAGGACAAATCCTTAAATGCGGTAAAATCATCACAGGATGTAGAACTTATATTGGCATCAAAGGTGGTTTGAATGTTCCTGAATACTTGGGTTCACAAGCGACTTTTACCTTAGGTCAATTTGGTGGTCACGCAGGACGTAATTTGCTAATTGGTGATATGTTGCCAATCACTTCTTTTAGTTCAGATCAACAAACAAGTTTAAATGCAGAACAAGTCCCGACATTCTCAAACAGTTGGGAAATTGCAGTGATGTATGGTCCGCATGGTGCGCCTGATTTTTTCACCAAACAAGATATTGATGCCTTCTTTGAACATTCCTTCGAAGTACATTTCAATTCAAGCCGTACAGGAATTCGCTTGATCGGACCAAAGCCAGAATGGGCGCGTGAAGATGGCGGCGAAGCAGGTTTACATCCTTCCAATATTCATGACAATGCCTATGCTATTGGAGCAATCGACTTTACTGGAGACATGCCAATCATTTTAGGTCCTGATGGTCCAAGTCTTGGTGGTTTTGTTTGCCCAGCAGTCGTTGTTCATTCTGAACTTTGGAAATTAGGTCAATTAAAAGCAGGAGACAAAGTCAAATTTGTTCCTATTCGATATGAACAAGCAACCGAATTAAATCAAACCTATCATCATATGCTCAGTACTGAGCATCTTAATGATGTGCAATTTGGTCAAAGCTTTTATGCTGAGTTTGATAGCTTAAATGATGCCGTATTAGATCGTTTAGATGGTCAAGATCATACGCCAAATGTTGTTTATCGCCCCGCTGGTAATAACTACATGTTGGTTGAGTATGGCGAATTGGTTTTAGACCTGAATTTGAGATTCCGCATACATGCATTAATGCAGTGGGTCAAAGATCAAAACATCATAGGTATCATTGATCTAACACCGGGAATACGTTCACTTCAAATTCATTATGACTCACTCAAACTGGATCAACAGAATTTATTAAACCTACTCAAACAAGCAGAAACAGAATTGCCTGATGTGACTGAAATGCAAGTTCCTTCACGCACTGTCTATTTACCTTTGGCTTGGGAAGATTCACAAACGCAGTTGGCAACTGATCGTTATATGCAAACGGTGCGTCCTGATGCACCGTGGTGTCCAGACAATATCGAATTTATCCGTCGCATTAATGGTCTAAAAGATAAGCAAGCCGTAAAAGATGTGGTGTATAACGCAAATTATTTGGTGATGGGCTTAGGTGATGTATATCTCGGTGCACCAGTTGCGACACCGCTTGATCCACGTCAACGACTCGTAACGACTAAATATAATCCTGCACGAACTTGGACACCTGAAAATGCTGTTGGAATCGGCGGTGCTTATATGTGTGTCTATGGAATGGAAGGACCGGGTGGCTATCAATTTGTGGGTAGAACGACTCAAATGTGGTCTCGCTATCGTAGAAATGCAGACTTTGAGCAAGGTAAACCGTGGTTATTGCGCTTCTTTGATCAGATTAAATTCTATGAAGTTTCTGAAACAGAACTCATGCAGATGCGTGAGGATTTTAAGGCAGGACGACTCAAACTCAGAATTGAGGAAGGTGTTTTAAACCTCAAAGAATATAATCAATTCTTATCAGACAATGCTGAAACCATTTCAAGTTTTAAAGCAACTCAACAAGCTAACTTTGATGCTGAACGTCGTCGTTGGCATGAGGCAGGTCTTGCAGAATATGTCTCAGAGAGTTTGGATGCTGTTGATGAGGGTGAAACCGTCATCATTCCTGATGGTGGTTGTGCAGTTGAATCACATATGCCAGGTTCGATTTGGAAAATTGAATGTCAATCTGGCGATATTGTCGAGGAAGGAGCAACACTTGCAGTCATCGAGGCTATGAAAATCGAAATTCCGATTGTTGCACCTGAACGCATGAAGGTTGAAAGCATTACGATCGAAAAAGGACAAACTGTTAAAACAGGGCAGGTGTTATTTACACTAGCGCCAGTGGCTTAATGAGATTGAAATAAAAAAGACCGCTTAAGCGGTCTTTTTTAATTTAAGAATTACATTTTTGAATGTGTTTATATTCGACGGCTTTTTTTCTTAAATGCTCTTGATCCCCACAAAATAAGAGTTGGCCCAAACTGAGTAAAATATAGCCACACTTTGATGCATTCAGCGTAACTAAATGGTGCGAGTTGATACATTTTTTAGGCATTTTTAAGATTGGGAAATCAGCTTCATTCTTACTTTCATTACTTATGTAGCTTATTTATATTATGTTCTGAGCGAATCCAAACTATCTGATATTTTGGCATGCTTTCTGCTTTTATTTATATACAGTATAAATAGAGGAGAGCAACCAACTTGATCACTAAATCACAAACATTGGTTCATTCCAACATGTATAAAAAGAATAACCAGAACATGAGTAATAACAATGGAATAAACTGATGCCATACAGTACTTTAAACAAGCCCCACCTCAGCGTAGTGGGGCTTTTTTTATTATTTAATTTAACTTTATTCAACAAATCTCAATCACTAAAAATTGGCACATATTCTGCATTCTAAACAAGTAATACAAAAACTAATTTTAGTAATACCCTTGTAGGAGCTGAGATATGTGTGAAGTCAAAACTAATGCTGTAGAAAGACATCCTATTAAGAAATTTCTAGTCGAATTATTCAGTGCTAGGGCAGGTTTGTATATCAAACAAAATCACCCAGAACGCAAAGTAAAGGGATGAGACTGTGGCCAAGCAAAAGTTAGCTCGAATCAGTATTACTGTGCCCGAAACTACATTGAATGCACTTGATCAAAAAATTGTAGATCAACACTACGAAAGTCGTTCACAAGCAATCTTGGACATGATCAATCGGCACTTAATCGATGATCTGGCTAAAAACGATGAGGTTATGGTTGGCACTTTGACATTGTTGTATGACGTTAGTTTAAAACCACTTCGAACACAACTTGTTGACCTTCAACAACAACACTTAGCTCAGGTAATTAGTTCATTACATATTCAATTAGATGATGACAAGGTTCTACAAGTCATGTTGATGCAAGGTGTCAGTAGTGATTTGAAAGCCATTAGTCAGCAGTTCATTGCATTAAAAGGGGTAATTAAAGGGCATTTGGAATTGATGGATGCCGTCATGCCGCCAATTGCACAAAACACATAAACATTCATAGTGACAAAAAGTTCTAAATATCAAAGCATAATAGGAGCAAGCATAAGATGATCAAAAAAACTCTGATTTCAGCATCTGTGCTGACAGCGATTTTTTTAGGGGGCTGTGACAACACAGCAAAACTACCAGAATCAAAGGCAAAAACTGAAGGCAGTACTAATAGTAAGCCAATTACAATTGGCTATAGTGATTGGCCAGGTTGGGTGGCATGGCAAGTTGCTATTGAAAAGGGTTGGTTTAAAGAAGCGGGGGTAAATGTCGAATTCAAATGGTTCGATTATTCTGCATCTATCAATGCATTTTCTGCCAATCAGCTCGATGCCGTTTCTGTATCCAATGGTGATAACTTGGTGATCGCATCAGGTGGTACCAAAGGCATCATGATTTTGGCAACTGATTATTCCGCAGGAAATGATGTCATTATTGCCAAAAGTGGAATTAATAATATTGCTGATTTGAAAGGTAAAAAAATTGCAGTTGAGAAAGGATTGGTTGATCATCATTTACTCAACACAGCTTTAGATGATACCAAAGTAGCAAACTCTGAAGTGACATTAGTGAATGCAGTAACCAATGAATTACCTCAAGTGTTTGCAAGTCCTGATGTGTCGGCAATTGCAGTTTGGCAACCTGTAGCCAATCAAGCATTAAAAGCGGTTGCTGGTTCTAAAATCATCTACTCATCCAAAGATAAGCCGGGACTGATTTATGATACTTTGACCGTCAATATGACACACCTTGCTGCAAATAAGGAAGATTGGAAAAAAATCATTCAGGTATGGGATAAAACTGTTAAATATATCAATGATCCAGCAACACGAGACGATGCTGTAGCAATCATGGCAAAACGAGTCGGTTTAGATGCTGCTCAATATGCTCAATTTATTGATGGAACCCATTTACTTGATCTGCAAGCAAATAAGAAGGTATTTACCAAATCCGACAGCTTTGATTCTATCTATGGCTCAAGTTATCACGTCAACGAATTTAATTTTAAAAATGGAGTCTATACCACTAAAGTGGATGTTGATGGCGTGATATTCCCAACGCTTATTGAAGAGGTGAAATAGTTTTAATATATTGGGTAATAATACTTTTAAATTTAATCATTAGCTCTTAAAAATCTCCCTTTCATGAGGGAGTTTTTTTATCTATCAAATATATCAATGAATACTTCCATATAAAAAACCCACTCTTATAAGTGGGCTGTAAATTTTTTACTTTATTGACGTATCAGCTTTTCAATCTTCGCTTACTTTAGTCATACGAGGAATCAACGGCAAATCCTCAAGTGCTGGATCGAGTTGATCTTCATCGGCATGAACGAGTTGATCCACACGTTGACGCAATGCTTTAAATTCAGGGCAAAGCATTTGATCTGGATGACGTGGGCGAGGTAAATCTACTTCGATAATTTCTTTTATTTCACCAGGATTGGCTTTCAATGCGACGATACGGTCAGCGAGTAAGATCGCTTCATCCATATCATGAGTGACAAAAATAATGGTGATATCAATATTTTGCCATAAATCCATCAAGTGCCGTTGCATCTTCTGACGGGTATGTGGATCAAGTGCGCCAAATGGTTCATCCATCAATAGAATTTTGGGTTCATTCACCAATGCTCTGGCAATCGCAACACGCTGTTTCATTCCACCAGAGAGTTGATGAGGATACTGATTTTCATATTTTTCTAAGCCGATAATATTAATCCATTCTCGTGCTTGAGCCTCGGCCGTACTATCACTTTGTCCCTTCATTTTTGGGCCGAACATCACGTTTTCTTTGACTGTTTTCCACGGAAACAGTGTATATCCTTGAAACACCATACCGCGCTCAGGACTAGGACCCATGATCGGTTGTCCATCAATCAAAATCTCTCCACCCGAATAAGAATCAAGTCCAGCGACAATCCGACTGAATGTTGACTTTCCACAGCCAGAAGGACCGATCACACAAATAAACTCACGTTTATGAATCTTTAAATCAATTTGGTTTAAAACAGTTCGTTCAGTTTTACCGTGTTTGAAGCTTTGCGTGAGTTGTTTTGCTTCTAAGATGACAGCACGCTCATAAATATGATCAAAATATTCACGAGCATTGAAATGGGTATTTGTCATTAGTGTGCTCCTGATTTCCATTTAAAAAGCTGCTGCCCAAGTTTCATTAAAATGACATCACAAATCAGACCAAAGAGGTGGTCCCACATGTTTGAACAACTAAAAGCGTATTTATAAGTGATATTCCGCTCTAGTTAAGCCACCTTGTTTTGTTGGGGTAGCTGATCATAGT
>Ga0247720_100127_pt1 | contig 36827 bp, 29 predicted proteins | sample MSEWel2015_12_15_FD_189078 | JGI IMG/M metagenome (GOLD analysis project Ga0247720, IMG submission 189078) | Subsurface sediment microbial communities from gas well in West Virginia, United States - MSEEL Well Study Marcellus 3H_2015_12_15 | ecosystem: Environmental > Terrestrial > Deep... | reverse complement strand
GTACTCTGTTATTGCGCTATTGAGGCTCAGGGCCGCCTCCGACCTGGCGCGGATCTGCTCCGGCATCAGGTCCTCCCGGTCAAGGTATACCCGCAGCAGGCCTCGGGTCAGGCCGAACAGCCGCTTCATTTCCTGATCAACGGCGCCAACGGCCAGCTCCGGGGTGTTGATCAGGGTGTCATCCAGATAACGGGGCCCGGCGCTATCCTCCTCTTTGCTGCGGAACATACGCGCCAGGATCTTTGCGAACGGCTTCAACAGCGGCAGCATGATGGCAGCGCCGAGCAGATTGAAAAGGGTATGGAAGATGGCCAGCGACATGGCGGGATTGGCGTCCAGATCCAGCCAGCCGGTTACCGCGGCAACGAGCCAGAGCATCAACGGTAGTATCAGTATGGCAATGGCGCCGGTGACCAGATTGAAAATCACATGACCAACGGCGAGGCGTCTGGCATTTGCGGTTGCCTTGAGCACGGCAATAGCCGCAGTGGATGTGGTTCCGAGATTGGCGCCGATCACCGCTCCCGCTGCATCCTGAAGCGAGAGAAGATTGCTGGCGGCGGCGCTGAGGATGATGGCCAGGGCAGCGCTGGAGGATTGGGTCAGAACGGTCGCCAGAAACCCGAACAAAACGAACAATGGCAGCGTCAGCCCCTGGCCCAGGAAGTCAGAGCTATCAAGGCCGACGGTCAGCTGGCCAAGGGAGTCCTTCAGCACCGAGAGCCCGAGAAAAAACAGTGCAAACCCCGCCAGTGCCTCCCCCAAAGACTGGTTTCTCTGTCCCTGGCTGAGCAGTTTTATCGCCACACCCACCGCCAACAGAGGCATGGCGAAGGCCTCGATCCTGAATCCGAAGCCGACCAGGCTGACCAGCCAGCCGGTCATTGTGGTGCCGACATTTGCGCCAAAAACCACCCCCAGTGAGTGACTCAGGCTCAGCAAACCGGCGTTCACAAAACCGATGGTGGCAACCGTCACAGCACTGGAGGACTGGACGATGCCAGTAATGAGTACACCGGCGCCGAACCCCCTGAGAGGCGTGCGGGTCCAGTGCCCGAGCATATGCCGCAATTGATGCCCGGCGGCGCTTTTCAGGCCATTGGTCATCATTTCCATGGCCAGCAGGAACAGGGCCAGGCCACCAAGAATCTGGAAGATAGTTGCAGTCATGTCGGAACTTATTGATCGAAACCGGCTTTCTCTGAGCTTAGCAGAGCCCTGGATAAGCGGTGCGGATACTCACGCGAGGAATTTCCGGACATCGATTCTGTAGGTTTCCGGATCCACGGCCCGGAGGATGCGGTCCTGGGTGCCCGGTTTCGCGAGATCGATGGTGTCCACCGTGATCGGCATGCGGAATCTGGTGTGGTACATCACCCGCACGGTCGGCAGTCTCTGATCGCTCTCGTTGGCCTCGACCACCACGCCAAGTCGACCACTCTCCAGCAGCACCAGAGAACCCACCGGATAAAGGCCAAGGCAACGGATAAACTGTTTGACCAGAACCGGATCCAGATGGCTGCCACTCCATTCCAGAAGCTTCTTCAGACCCTGCGTGGGCGTCATCCCCTTGTGGTAGACCCGGTCTGCCGTGATCGCGTCGTAGACATCGCTGATTGCCACCATTCGACCGTATTCCGAGATCTCGTCGCCCTTCAGGCCTTCCGGGTAGCCGGTTCCGTCCAGGCGTTCATGGTGTTGGGCTGCGGTGATAACGGTGAGCTCACCAATGCCTTCGGTGGTGGCAAGAATGTCCCGTGAATGGCGGGCGTGAAGCTTCATCACCTCGAACTCTTCGGGCGTCAGGCGGCCGGGTTTGTGCAGTATCTCATCGGGCGTGAGAATCTTGCCAAGGTCATGGAGCAGGGCGCCGACGATGGTCTGGTGCAAGATGTCAGAAGACAGGCCGCGGAAGTTGCCAAACAGGGACATAAGCACGCTCAGGTTCACCGAGTGTTCGAGCAGGTAATTGTCTTTCTCCCGGATCCGTCCCAGACAGCTCAGGGCATTGGCATTCCGGAGTACGGAATGCTGGAGCTCATCCGCCAATTGATGGATGGGAGCTACGTCGATGGCGCCGCCAACCTTGGCGTGGTTCATAAATGCACCGACCAACCCCTGGGCCTGGCTGTGAACCTGCTGGGCAATCACCATCTCTTCCGCAAGCGGCACGTGGGGACGCAGGCCCGTGGTCAGTTCTCCGGTTTGCTGCAGAGCTGACTCGTTCCGACGATCCACCTCGGCGGCGGTTTCGGCGTCCTGGGTATCAAGCCCTTTTGAGGCATCGATATAAACAAACTCCACTCCCATCCGGCGAATTTTTTCGATGGTTTCCTCTTTTTTGATCACACCCCGCCTGCGCTGGGTGTTATGGGGAATCCAGTCGTTGTTCAGGTCGGTGATGTACATGCCGACCTTGAGTGCCGAGATAGGGATGCGTTTGATCATTCGCCGGGAAAGAATGTCCTGAGGCTGTTGTTGTATGTCTTACCAATTACCTCCTCCAGAGGCAGCTCTTTTACCTCGGCAATTTTCTCGGCGACAAAGGGCAGGTAAAACGGTGCGTTTTCCTTGCCACGGTAGGGAACCGGGGTGAGGAAGGGGGAGTCGGTTTCCAGCAGGATCTGGTCGATCGGCGCCATGCGCACGATGTCGCGTACGTTTTCCGCCTTGTTGAAGGTGGTAATACCGTTGAAGCCCAGGCACCAGCCCTGATCCAGGGCATAGCGAGCCAGGCCCGGCCCGGAGGTAAAACTGTGAATGACACCGCGGCGTTTCAGGGTATCCTCAAATTCGCCCAGGATCTCGATGGTGTCCTCGTCGGCTTCCCGGCTGTGAATGACCACCGGTCGGTCGGTATCGCAGGCGATCTGCAGCTGGCGCCGGAACACCTCGCGCTGGATTTCACGGTCGGCGTTGTCGTAGAAATAGTCCAGTCCGATTTCACCGACAGCGACGATTTTCCGGTCACCGGCGTGGGCGCGGATTTCGGCTTCCACTGCATCAGAATAGCTTTCGGCGTCATGGGGGTGAATCCCCTGGGTGCCGTAAACCCAGGGCGCGAGCTGGCTGAGCTCACGGACACGGCCCAGGTTGTCCGGGGACACCGCAATGGTGATCAGTTTCTCGATGTTCACACCCCGGCTCCGCTCAAGGGTTTCCTCCAGGGGGCGGTCCTTGAGGTAATCCAGGTGGCAGTGGGTCTCGATGATCGGGTGATCGAATACGGGAATTTCGCGACGTTTTTTACTCATTGCCAGCTACTGAACTCCATCGCAACCAGCGTGATGGCTGCTATCCTGAGATTTGGTCCCGCAAGTTTACCAGCTTGTCCGATTGTTGACCTGTATTACCTCCATAGCCAGTTACACGGAGTACCTTGATGACGTTATCGGCGTTTGCCAGTTCCTTTCTGTTCGATCCGAAGAAACCCCGGTTCCGGGACTATCTGACTCTGCTGGACAAAGACGATGAGACCTTGCCCGGCCTGGAGGCCAGCCTGGAGCAGATCGGTGAGTATCAGCGCCGGCTGTGGGCCAACCGGGCCAGGGCGGTGTTACTGGCTGTTCATGGCCCGGATACCAGCGGCAAGGACAGCCTGATCCGCACTCTGGCCACCTACGCGGATCCGGCCGGGTTCCACGCCTGGTCGTTCAGCCGGCCCCAGGGCGCCGAAACCCGCCACGATTTCCTCTGGCGGGTCACGCCCTTCTTGCCGGGCTTCGGTGAAATGGTGGCCTTTAACCGCAGCCACCATGAAGCGGTCATTGCCGAGCGGGTCTGGCCGATTCATGAGCCGGACAGCTACCACTGGCAGAATCGCTACCAGTCGATCCGTAACTTCGAAAGCCACCTGGTGCAGGAAGGCACCACGCTGATCAAGATCTGGCTCAACCTGTCGGAAGACGAGCACCGTGAGCGCCTTCTGAAGCGCCTCGACAAGCCCCGAAAACGCTGGAAGTTCGACAAGTCCGACATCGACGGCTGGGAGAAACGACGTCAGTATGAGGTCTACGCCGAAGAAGCGCTGGCTGCGACCCACACCACGGAGGCGCCCTGGTTTATCGTGCCGGGCGACCGAAAACCCCAGGCCCGGGCCGTGGTTGCCGCGATACTGGCCGACCAGCTGCAGCAACTGGCGCCTGAGTACCCGAAAGAAGACCAGGAAATACTGAACGAATACCGACGCCTGTTGGCCCGCAACGGCGTGAAGTGAACCCGATGGAGAGGCACATGCACATTGTTGTTGTCGGTGGTGGCGTCGTGGGTATGACCACTGCCTGGGAACTGAATCGCAGGGGTCACGAGGTGACAGTCCTGGAGCGCCACAGTGTGGCGGGAAACGAGACCAGCAAGGCCAACGCGGCCCAGCGATCCTACGGCGTGGTCTACCCCTGGGCCGATCCGTCCATTGTGTTCAAGGCCATCCCCTGGATCCTCAAGCAGGACGGCCCCCTGAAACTCCGGTTTCCGCCCTCCGTGGAAACCCTGAAGTTCATGTTTGCCACTCTCCGTTACGCCTGGTCGCCGGGCCTGTTCGGTCTGAACCGCCGGGCCATGTTGCGCCTCGGTATCCACAGCCGGGAACGGTTTCTGGCCCTGGAGAAGGAGCTGGACCTGGCTTTCGATGGCGACCATCAGGGCCTGCTGCACCTGGCCAGCACCCCGGAGGCGTTGGAAGGCTACCGGGCTACCCATGAGTTGCTGCACGAACTGGGCATTCCCTCCCGTTTGCTTACCCCGGAACAGGTTCGCGAGGCCGAACCCGGCATGGTCGGCAACGGTCCGCTCTACGGTGCCCTGAGCTACGACACCGACGGCACCGGCGATTGTCACCAGTTTTCGCGGGAACTGGCAAAAGCTTGCGAGGCAAACGGTGTAGCCGTTCGTTACAACGTGAAAGCGGAAAAGCTGATCGCCGATGACCATAAGGTCACTGCGATATCACTCAGAAACAGCGATGGCGTCATGGAAGCCCTGGAAGCGGATGCCTTCGTGATCAGCGCCGGATGCTGGTCCAATCATCTGGTGCAGCCCCTGGGCCTGGAGCTGCCCATCTATCCGGTGAAAGGTTACAGCCTCACAGTCCCGATGAAAGACCCGGAACGAGGTCCCGCGTCCACCATCCATGACGACAACTACAAAGTCGTCTCTACCCGTTTGGGAAATCGCTTGCGGGCCACGGGTTTTGTTGAGCTGGCGGATTTCAATCGGGATATTCCGGAAGCCCGACTGGCCACGATCAGAAAGTCGGTTGAATCCCGGTTCCCGGGTTGTGCGGATCTTGATGCCGCCGAAACCTGGACCGGCTTTCGCCCAATGACCCCGGACGGCCCGGCGATTATCGGTCGTGGCCCCAGAGAGAATCTCTATTTGAATACCGGCCACGGCACCTTCGGCTGGACGCTGTCCGCCGGCAGTGCCGATGTCATTGCCCAGGTAATTGAAGGTGAACAACCCGCCATCTGTCTGGATGCCTTCCGCCCAGGAAGATTCCAGGAGTAGTCTCAATAAACCGGAGCGCGCAAAAGGCCCGTGAGCCGGCCGGATAAGCCCTCCCGGGATCGTCGAAAACATGGATGTTTTCGTCGAGCGTACATGGACGTATTCACAGCGTATCCCGGGAGGGCTTATCCGGCTGGCTCTTTTTCCGAACTTGGTGCGCCTGAGGGGAAAGCACGCGCTCGATGTTCGAGCAAAGAGTGTGAACAAACCCGATATCCCGGTCAGACAACAAGGGCAGCCGCTCGAAAACCCACTGGGACAGTTTTCCCTCAGGCGGTGTATCCAGTTCCGGTAGCAGAGCTTCGAGCCGACCGCGGAGGGCGCCAAGACGATTCTCATCGGCAGACTCAGGCTGGTTATTCATGGCTTCGGCAAGCCCCGACATTTCCCAGGCATAGAGCATTACGGACTGGGCAAGGTTCAGGGAGGGATAGGCCACCCTCATGGGAATGCCGGTCAGCAGATCACAGAGCGCCAGTTCGTCATTGGACAGACCACGGTCCTCGCGGCCAAACACCAGTGCTGCTGTGGCTACCGATGAACCTTTGGTTGCCAATACGTGCCGCAGGCGTGACGGCGTATGCCAATCCTGGCGCTGATGCCGCGTCTTGGCGGAGGTGCCCATCAGCAGGTCTACGGAGTTTCTTACCGCTGCCAGATCGGGGAAAATGCGCGCATTGTCCAGGATGTGGTCGCTGCCGTGGGCCAGCCAGTGGGCTTCGGGGCGGGTGTGCAGGTCCGAGTTGACCAGCCAGAGCTCGCCGAAGCCCATGGTGCATAGGGCGCGGGCGGCCGCTCCGACATTTTCCGGAACCTTGGGTTCAACAAGTACAAAGGCCAGTTGCATGACGTTACCTCCGGCGGCGAGTTTACACCACGGCGCGGAATCTTTTTACCAGCGATGGCAGCAGCTGAACGACTGGCTGGTGCAGCACCGGGCGTTCTGGCAACCGTCGCCGTTCATGACACCCGAGCCGGACTGGGCACAAGGTTATCCGGAACTGGCCGCGATGCTGGCAGAGCTTACCGATGCTGAATGCCAGCATCTGGACAACGCGCCGGTTGAACTGGCGGCTCGGGCATCCCGGTGGCTGCCGTCTCTGGCAGCATATGCCGACATGGTGCAACTGCCGGAGCTTCTGGCGTCAGCCGAGGAAGCATCAAAGGTGACCCTGCCGGAAGTCCGGGCCACGGATATGCCCGGCCGGAAGCGACTGCAGTCGGGGGCCTTTGCCGCCGCCCTGGCGCCACTGGAACACCCCGTCCTGGATTGGTGTTGCGGCAAGGGGCATCTGTCCCGGACGCTGGCGCCGTTCTGCCCCGGTGAGATACAGGGTTTCGAGTGGAATCCGGAGCTGGTGCGTGACGGAAACCGACTGGCCCAGCACTTCGGTGATCGGGTGTCGATCGGCTGCCAGGATGTCATGGCCGCGGATCTGGCGCTTCCGGACAGCTACCACGGCGTTGCCCTCCACGCCTGTGGCGACCTGCATCGGCAGCTGCTGAAGCGGGGCAGCGCGACCGGGTTACCCAGGCTGAGTATTTCACCTTGCTGCTACCACCTGAACGACCAGACTATTTACCGGCCCCTCTCAGAGCGAGCATCGGGCTATCAGAAGACCCTGAAGCCAGGCCGAAGCGATCTGCGGCTGGCGGTACAGGAAACGGTAACGGCGCCTGCTCGGGTGCGTGAGCAGACCCAGCGTATCAGCCAGTGGCGTCTCGGGTTCGATGGTCTGCAGCGTTACCTGCGAGGACGGGACGACTATCTTCCGGTGCCTTCTCATCCTTCGCGGCTGTTGAACGGGGGCTTTGCAGATTTTTGCCACTGGGCCGCGGCGAAAAAGCAGCTGGAGTTACCCGGCACGGTCGATTTTGATTTTTGGTTGTCGCTTGGCGAGCGTCGGCTGGCCCAGGTGCGCCGCCATGAGCTGGTCCGGCACCTGTTCCGGCGCCCGCTGGAACTCTGGATGGTGTTCGATTACGCGATCTTTCTGGAGGAGCAAGGCTACCGAGTACGTCTCGGTCAGTTCTGCGACCGGTCGCTCACACCCCGGAACCTGCTGCTCGATGCAGTCAGGGTGTCCGAAACACTGACCATGCAGTAACGGCTCCCGGAAACAGAAAAGGCGCCCGCAGGCGCCTTTCCGATTAAAGCAGCTCGAATCGTCTGGTTACCGCATAACCTGAATGCGCGCTTCTACCCGGCGATTCTGCGCACGGCCTTCGGCAGTGGTATTGGAAGCGACAGGTTGCGTCTCTCCATAACCGACGGCGCTGACCCGGTCCGGATCAATGCCCAGGGCATCGGTGAGCCTGGTCGCCACGGCTTCAGCACGGCGCTGGGAGAGGAACTGGTTGTAGTCGGCATCGCCACGGCTGTCGGAATGGCCGGCAATCTCCACTACGGTTTCCGGGTTCGCCTTCATGAAGTCTGCGACCCGGCGAATCTCGTCATCGTAGGTGTTGCCAATCACCGAGCTGTTGGTCGGAAACTGCACTTCGATTTCAAAGGTCTGGATGGTTTCGACCACACCCTCGCAGCCATTGGCCTCGACATCGACGCCGGCAGCGGTGCCCGGGCACTCGTCACTGCTGTTGGCCACGCCGTCGTTATCGCTGTCGAGTTCACAGCCACGGGCATCGACCTCAGCATTCTGAGGTGTACTGGGGCAGGCGTCGCGGGCATCGGCCACGGCGTCCATATCTGCGTCCGGCTCACAGCCACTGGCGTCAACGATGGCTTCGGCCAGGGTGGCAGGGCACTGGTCCCGGCCATCGGGGACGCCGTCATTATCGGTGTCTTTGGGCATGGTCACGGTTGATTCCGCCACCGTACGGGTGAACGCGAAGCTGATGCCCAGGGACATCTGGGTGTCGAAAGTGCTTTCATCAATGCCGTGGAACTCTCGCAGATCCGCGCGCAGAGACACTGCATCACTGACGTTGTACCGGAACCCGGTGCCGACATTGACCCGGGTTTCTTCATGATTGGTACCGGCGGTATGGGCACGGTTGGTATCGTCAGAACCGAAACTGGCATGACCGGCGCCCAGGGAGACGTATGGATTCCAGGCTTCGTCCGGACCGGCGAAGTAGTAGGTTCCATCGACACGCACTTCGTCGAAATCCGATGAGCCACCGAGGTACTTGCGGTCTGCATTTGCCCGGGAGTAGACGGCTTCCACCGCCCAGTTTGGCTGGAAGCGGTATTCCACACCGACGCCAAAGGTACCGGATTCACTCAGGTCGCGCTTGTCGCCAAAGAGCTGGAAACCGGCGAAGGGGTTGATGTAATAGGTTTCCTGGCGGTCCGCGAGGGCGGGAGTGGCAAGGACGGTGGCCAGGGCAGCCAGGGTAATCGGACGCATGATGTTCATGCAGAACCTCCTGTTCATTATCGGTGTGAAACCGCACTCTCTGGTTATAAAAGTGCTTGTTTACTGGGAATTTAGGTCATCAGGCCAAAAAAGACAAAAAATGACACAAGTTGTTACCTGAGCAACGGTAGCTTGCCGAGTCTTACGTGCCTGATGTCAGTTCAGGTCACAGGGGTAAAATACAGGTGCGCGCTTTTCTTGCTGAAGTTCAGGGTTTCGCCGTTATCGAAATGAACCTCGAACGAGCTTTCGTCCTCGGCAACCACTGTCCCGGTGCCGAAAATCGCGTGACTCAGACGCTTATGGTGCCAGAGGGGTTCCATCGAATTGGCAGATGTTGCCGACTGGCCTTCCAAAGTGACGCTCTCCCGGTTGGCATAGCGCTGACTGACCGGCGTGAGCGGAGCGGCCAGTCGGATGGTGCTGGTTTCGGCGGGATTGCGGTCATCCAGCCAGCGCCCGAACTCTTCGGCCAGAGAGAAGCAGAACTCCTCGACAAACCGGCTTGGGCCCAGGTCGCCGTCCAGATGCGGTTGCTTGCTGGTGGGGCGGGTTATCAGATGCAGCTGCTGTCGGGTTCGCGTCATAGCCACATAGAGCAGCCGCCGCTCACTCTCCAGAAATCCTCTGGCATCGTCCTGGGGCCGAGGGCTATAGGGCAGGTATTTCTCCTGCAGGCCGGGAATAATCACGGTCGGCCACTCCAGACCTTTGGTGCGGTGAATAGTGGACAGCAGCACGCCGCCCTGCTGCTTTGCGCCCGCCTGCTGCTTCAGGGCTTTCAGATGCTCCAGGGCGCCCTCGGCAGTGACATCCAGGCTTTTCAGGTATTGCCGAAAGCCCTGCACGGTATCAATCCGCTCCTCGGCGTTCTCATGGGTCAGAGCGAGGCTCCGGATGCCTTCGTAGAGGTCTGTATGTTCGGCGTAGACACTGATCAACCCAGCCACCGGGCCCCCGTAGCTGCGAAGTTGGGCAAGCACCTCGCCCAGTTTCCGCAACTTACGGGCCGCCATTGGCGCCAGAGCATTAAAATCCATCGCCAGCAGCCGCTCGTGCCAGCCGCCGGCAAACCCGGACAGGAACCGGGCCAGCTGCTCCAGCTCCGGCTCCTTCAACCCGACGTGGGGGAAGCGCAACAACTGTCGTGCCAGCTCCAGCCGGTCCTCATCTGGCAGATTCTCCAGCTTGCCGGTCACCACCATCAGCAAGGCCATGATGGCCTGCACCTCCCGGCTGAACAGCGCGCCCTTGCCGGCATCAATCCGGTAGGGTATCTGCCGGGCCAGCAATTTCAGCTCGATGGGGACACTCTGGCTCCAGACCCGGAATAGAATCGCCGTTCCGGCTCGAGCCGGTTCCGACTGGCCCTGAAGAATCTGCAGCACTGTATCGGCATCGTTCTCGGCCCGATGCAGGGTGATCTCTGTGCCGGGAGTGGACGGGTGGGAATGGCAGAGCACATCCTTGCGCCCGGTGTTATGGCAGATCAGGTGGTTCGCCAGCAACGCCACCCGGTGACCGTAGCGGAAGGTGTAGCTCAGGGTCTGCTCCAGTGGGCTTTCGAACTCATCGCTGAACCGCTTGAGAATAAACTCCGGCTTCGCGCCCCGGAACTCGTAGATGGTCTGGTCCGGGTCCCCCACCACCGTCACCCGGGCCCGGTCCCCGGCCACGTACCGCAACAGCAGATGCTGGATCTCATTGGTGTCCTGGTACTCATCCACCAGAATCAGATCCATCTTGTTGCCCACCAGCCGCTGGAGCGGAGGATTCTGGTGAATCGCCATCACCGGCTCGTACAGCATATCGGCATAACTGATCCGCCCCTGGCCTTTACGCCACTGCTCAAAGCTGTGGAACAGATCAACCAGATATTTGTGCTTGTCCGAATACCCCAGCTCTTCAAACACAATCTCCGCCGGCGACAGGGTTGTTTTCACCAGATCAATAAACCCCGTCGCCGTCTCGACAAAATCCTTCTTGTTGCGCCGGATCTCATCCGCCAGGTCCTCCGGCGCCAGCCGACGCGTTAGCTGCCAGGCCTGAAAACTGATCTCCTGTTCGGTCAGAATCTTCTCCGAAAACCCCGGCAGATAGCCCTCCCGAACAAACCGTTTATAAAGCCGCAAGCCCATGGCGTGATAGGTCCGGATTTCCGGCAGCGCCAGCCCGCTCCGGGCACAGACCTCCTGCAGCTTGCGTTCGAAATCCACCCGGGCACTGCGGTTGAACATCAACACCAGCACCCGGTCCGGATCATGGCCCTGCTCCAGCAGATACCGGATCCGCCACGCCAGTGTGGACGTCTTGCCACTGCCGGCCACGGCAGTAATCACCGCATGCTCGTAGCCGGCAGTAATAATCGCCCGCTGTTCATCGGTGAGGTAATCCGGCAGGTTGCTGGTATCAGGAATTTGGGGTTCGGTCGGCATGGCCGGTATTGTAACGGCCTGCTGGTAGAGCGGATACCGCTCCCGCATAATTGACACAGTTTCAGTCGCGAGGACGTTAACTCCCAGGTGTGACAGCCAGTTGGTGAGCGGCTTTCCAAAACACGCTCCTTGCGGCACATCCCTGTGGCGCTTGGGCTCCGCCATCCATGGCTCCGCACAGTTTTGGAAAGCCGCTCACCAACTGGCTGCCCCCGAGGTCCCGCCAACTCCCAAGCTAGAAGGTCCAGATAAAGATGGAAATGTCAGAATCCGTAAACGTACTAGGCGAGAAACTGGAAACCTGCGGCAAAGACCCGATTACCGGCTTCTACCGCGATGGCTGCTGCAACGTAGGCCCCGATGACTTTGGCCTGCACGCTGTCTGTGCCGTCGTCACCGACGACTTCCTCGAATTCTCCAAAGCCCAGGGCAACGACCTCAGCACCCCCAGGCCCGAATTTGGCTTTGAAGGACTGAAGCCGGGCGACAGCTGGTGCCTGTGCGCCGCCCGCTGGCAGGAAGCGTTTGAGGCTGGCAGCGCGCCACGAGTGCGCCTGCGGGCTACCCACCAGGCGGCCCTGGAAAAGTGCGCCCTCGACGACCTCAAGGCCCACGGTGCCGACCTGAGCTGATGAGCCACACCAGGTGCGACCAGTTGCCAGATCTTGTCGCCTGGCAGAACCTGCAGGCCAGCCTTGCGGCCAACGGCGAACGCAGACTGATCCTGCTGGAGGGCGACCGAAATGCCGCGGTTCAGTGGCTCGCCGCCCTGTTATCGGCGCTGTCGCTGAAGGCCGGTGTCTGGACCGGCCCTGCTGCCGACAACCCCGACCACCGCCTGACTCGTCTGGCGCCCTCGGAAGCCCGGAAATGGCTCGGACGTGAGCTCTCGGTCATTGTCTGGGACGGCTGGCAGGGGAATCCGCCGGACGCCTTCGCTGCTCTTTCCGGCGCCCTCACCGCCGGTGGGTTGTTATTCTGGCTGATGCCGCCTCTTGATCAATGGTCCGGTTTCGCCGACCCGGATTATCCCCGCACCGGTCTGGACCACGGTGGCGAACACCCGTTTGCCGCCCGCCTGGCCGGGGTCCTGAACAATCACCAGGCCGTCGTCCGTATTGCGCCGGGCCGGGCACCGTCGCCAGTGCTACCCGTTCCGCCCTTGCCGGAGTCCGGATTCCGGATTGAAACCACCCGCGAACAGCAGCAACTGGTCCGGCGCCTGGTCCGCTTTGGCCTGGGCCGTCGACGTCGTCCCGTAGTGGTCACCGCCGACCGGGGGCGGGGAAAAACAGCGGCTCTGGGCATTGCCGCAGCGCAATTGTTGCGCCAGGGCAGGCAGAATGTGATTGTCTCTGCGTCCTCGGAGCACAATCTGGAAACCCTGTTCCGCCATGCCCGTGACACCATCGGAGATGAGCTGGCGAGCCTGGAACCCGGAGAGCTGACGACTCGCAACGGCAGCCGTCTGCGGCATCTCCCGATTCGGGAGCTGCTGGCGTTGCGCCCGGAGGCCGAAGTGATCATGGTGGACGAGGCCGCCGCCATTCCGGCGCCCCTGCTCAAGGCCGTGCTTCTTGGCTGGCCCAGGGTGGCATTTGCCACCACGGTGCACGGCTACGAAGGCGCGGGGCGAGGCTTCGCCATTCGTTTTCGTCAGGTGCTGGATCAGTTGACACCCCATTGGCAGAGTCTGACCCTGACCGAGCCAGTGCGCTGGGCTGCAGGCGACCCGCTGGAGGCCCTGATTTCCCGGATGTTCCTGCTCGGCGCTGATGGGGGGATGACCCAGGGCAGAACCGACCACGATGCCGCCGACCTGGTCATTGAGCCCTGGCAGCCGGCAACCGCCAGCGACGAAGCGCTTTCGAAGGCCTTTGGCCTGTTGGTGGACGCCCACTACCGCACCAGCCCGGCGGATCTCCGGCAGTGGCTGGACGACCCTTCAGCCATCAGCTGGCGTGCGCGAGTCGGTAACCGGACTGTCGGTGTGCTCTGGTGTGCCCGGGAAGGCGGGCTGGCACCGGAACTGGCTGAACAGGTCAGTCTCGGCACCCGGCGTATCCGGGGCCACCTGGTGGCGCAGTCCCTGGCCAGCCACAGCGGCTACCCGGAAGCCGCAGCCCTGCAATGCCTGCGCGTCGTGCGTATTGCCGTGGCGGCTGAGTACCGGCGGCTGGGCATTGGTCAGCGCCTGGTAGCGGCTGCCCAGGAAATTGCCCGTGCCCGGGATCTGGATTATCTCGGCACCAGTTTTGGTGGCAGTACCGAGCTGCTGACGTTCTGGCAGGGCTGCGGCCTGCGGGTGGCGCGGGTCGGCCTGCACCAGGAAGCGTCCAGTGGTGAATACCCGTTGCAGATGGTCCTCGGGCTGTCCCGGCCAGGCACGGATCTGGCCAGGCGCATCCGCAATCGGCTGGCCGACCACTGGCTGACGCTGGTGCCGGCAAACTGGCCGGAGCTTGAGGCAAGCCTGCTGGCGGGCATCACCGAAGACCTGCCTCCGGGCCCGCGACCCGATAGTGAGGACCGGCGGGACCTGCATCATTTTGCCTGCGGCTACCGGGGATTCCGGATGATGGTTCCGGTATTGCGCAAACTGAGCCGGGCACCGGGAATCATGGCGTGGCTGGCGGGTCAGGAGTCGCTCGCCCTGTGGTGCCGTTCAGTACTGCAGGGTCGGTGCTGGCCCCGGATCCAGTCGGAGCAGCTGTGCCTGGGGCAAAAAGAGGGTGAGGAGCGCTTGCGGCACCTGGTTGCGGATCTTCTGGAAAACGGCCCGGAGTTGTGAACCGCTCGATTTCATTCCGTCCGCCGGCTGAGCAGAATAGGGCCACCTATCCTTCCACAGAGACTGTTTGTTATGGCCAAGGGAACCGGCTCTCCCCGTTCGTTGCTGATCCTGTTCGTTGTGCTCACTGTTCTGTCGGCCTGCGCTTCCCAAAGCCAGCCGGTAAAACTTTCCCCGGAGGCCCTGGCTGAGGCCGATGCGCTTCTGGTTTCCGCCGCAGGAAATGGCGAGAAAAGGCGGGTGCAGCTGTTACTGTCGGCCGGTGCCGATGTGAACACCAGTGACCGCGCGGGCTACACCCCGGTAATGCGCGCGGCACAGAACGGGCATCTGTCGGTGGTCAAGGTGCTGCTGGCCGCGGGCGCCAACGTCAATGTCAGCCAGGATGGAGAATCCCTGCTCATGAAAATCGTTGCCAACGGCGATCTGCTGACCGCGGAAATGTTGCTGGCCGCCGGCGCCGATGTGAATTACCGGGGGGATTCCGGCCGGACGGCGCTGGACATTGCCCGGGACAACAACAGCCGGGACCTGGAGATGCTGCTGGTCCAGGCCGGCGCAACACTCTAGGGAGCGCCCGCCTCGCTAGGACAGGCCCATCGGGTCACTGGCATCGTCCCATTCCGGCAGGAAATGGGCAGCCACCACGTCATCGGGAACCTCCTCGATCCGACCATAGGACCATTTGGGCTGGCGGTCCTTGTCGATGGCGAGGGCGCGGATGCCCTCACGCAGGTCGGGCCTGCGAATGCATTCTGACACCATGGCCAGTTCCATCCGGAAAATATCCCGCAATGACATCTGCTGGGCTTTCTTCAACTGGGCCCAGACCAGCCATGCCGACACCGGGCAGCCTGTTCTGAGGGTGTTCATGCAGGTGTTCCACCACTCGCTGTCGATTTCTGCCGACAAGAGCTGATCGACAATCTCCGGCAGCTCATCGCCGGCACTCAAACGGGCGATGCATTGTTCGTGCTCTTCCAGCTGGCTGGGCGGCAGGGCGCGGTAATCCGGGGTCTGGAGCTGGTTTAGCAGCCGGAACAGACGGTTGTCGTCGGCAGCGGTCTGGCCTGTCCAGCGCTCCGAAGCAAGACGATCAAGCAGGCGCTCCCGGTCCTCTGGCAGGATGGCCATGTCGGCCAGGCCCACCCGAAGCGCATCACTGACATTCAGGCGGGCGCCGGTCAATCCCATGAACAGCCCCAGCCGGCCGGGAAGTCGGTTCAGGAACCAGCTGGCACCCACGTCGGGGAACAGGCCAATCGCGATTTCCGGCATGGCCAGGGTAACGTCGGGGGTGACCAGGCGGTAGCGACAGCCGGAGAACAGGCCCAGACCGCCACCCATAACCACGCCCTGGGCGATGCCGACGACCGGTTTCGGAAAGCGGTGGAGACTGTAGTCCAGCCGGTACTCCCGGGCAAAGACGCGGGCCGGCTTTTCGAAGTCGGCGGAATCATTGATGGCGTCATACAGCTCGCGGATGTCGCCGCCGGCACAGAAGGCCCGGTCACCGGCCCCCTGCACCACCACCAGACAGATCCGCTCGTCGCCGGCCCACCGGTCCAGGATGCCCTGGGCCTGTTCAATCATGCTTTCGGACAGGGCATTGAGATTGCCGGGTGAGTTCAGTGTCAGCAGGCCGATGTGGCCCTGCTGACAGGCGAGTTCCTGAGCCTCTACAGACATTGGGGGTTCTCCGGGCAATGAAAAAATCCCAGGCACGAAACCGTTCGTACCTGTAGGCTAATAGCACTGTATTCGCCGCCACCGATAAAGAGGACCAACGTCGAAGGCAAGTCCTTGACCTATCGCATTTGAGGTTACGGCCTGCTGTGCTATAAATGCCAGTTAGTTTACTGGTCGGTAGCAGTCACCGGTCAAAAAAATCTGAAAACGATAATGAGAGGGTAATGACAATGAATCTGAAACACTACGCTGTTGCGGGAATTCTTGCCTTTGGCGCTTCAGTTCCTGCTTTGGTTTCTGCGGCCGGTGATGTTGCTGCGGGCAAAGCCAAGGCGGCGGTCTGTGCGGCCTGCCATGGCCAGAACGGTCTGGCACAGATCCCGACCTATCCGAATCTGGCGGGCCAGAACGAGCAGTATCTTGTGCTGGCACTGAAGGCGTACAAGAACAAGCAGCGCAGCGGTGGCCAGGCGGCCATCATGCAGGGCCAGGCGGCCGCGCTGAGCGATGAGGATATGGCCAACCTGGCGGCCTATTTCGCCAGTCTGCCGGCAGACGGCGGCAAGTAAGCGTTCTACCCGGTCAGCGCAGCGGTTCAGGCCGCTCCGCTGACGATCCGGTAGCTGGGGCGATAGGCCGAGGAACCGGGCAGTTTCATCCGGTTCTGTGCTACAAACTGCTCCAGCATCGCTTCCAGCGGCTTGATCAGGCTCGGATCACCGGCAATTTCGAATGGCCCCTTTTCCTGAACCTGACGAATGCCTCCCTCCTTGACATTCCCGGCTACGATACCGCTGAAGGCCTTGCGCAGATTGGCGGCAATCAGGTGTACCGGTTGATCCCGATGCAGTTCCAGCGCCCGCATGTTGTCGTGATTCGGCTCGAAGGGTAACTGGAACACCGGATCGATTTTCAGCATCCAGTTGAAGTAGTAGGCGTCCTGCATGGCGCGCCGGAAGGTTTCAACCTCCTTCATGCCTTTCTTCATGGTCTGGGCGACACGCACCGGGTCATCGATAATGATCTCGTACTTGCTGGCCGCCTCGTCCCCGAGGGCATTGCGGATGAACTTGTCGATCATTTCGAAGTATTCCGCGTTTTCCTGCTGGCCAGTGAACACCACCGGGTAGGGCAGGTCGACGTTGTCCGGGTGCAGCAGGATGCCCAGCAGGTAAAGGATTTCCTCGGCGGTGCCAACGCCGCCGGGGAACACGATCACCCCGTGGCCGCAGCGGACAAAGGCCTCCAGGCGTTTTTCGATGTCCGGCATGATCACCAGTTCGTTTACGATGGGGTTCGGTGCCTCGGCGCCGATAATGCCGGGCTCGGTAATACCGATGTAGCGGCCGTTTTTCACCCGTTGCTTGGCGTGGCCGATGGTGGCGCCTTTCATTGGTCCCTTCATGGCGCCCGGGCCGCAGCCTGTGCAGATGCTAAGGGCCCTGAGACCCAGCTGATGGCCTACTTCCTTGCTGTACTGGTATTCGTCATTGCCGATGGAATGGCCGCCCCAGCAGACCACCAGATCCGGCTGGCGACCGGCCTCGAGTACCCGGGCGTTCCGCAGGATATGAAAGACCAGGTTGGTGAGATCTTCCGGGTCGTCCCGGCGGAATCCCGCAGCGGACTGGGGAATCGAGTGTGAGTAGATGATGTCCCGCAGCACGGAAAACAGATGCTCCCGGATGGCCCTGAGCATCTGGCCGTCGACAAAGGCGTGGGCCGGGGCATTGATCAGTTCCAGCTTCAGCCCGCGCGGTTGCGGTACCAGCCGAACATCAAAATCCGCATGGGATTCCATCAGCGCCTTGCAGTCATCGGTTTCAATACCGGTATTGAGCACCGCCAGCGCACATTGGCGAAACAGCCGGTAGAGACCGCCTTCGCTGCGGTCCTTGAGCCGGTTGACCTCATGATTGGAGAGAATTTCAAGGCTGCCCTCGGGGGAGACCAGGGCATTGATGGTCATTTCCTGCATTAACGGTGAAGCTCCTGATTGTTGCGGCAAGGCCTGATTTTGAGGCACAGAGTCAAAAAGGTACACTAAGCGCTTTCCCTTTCATACGCCACCCGACAAAATTCCGATTTATGAAACTGCTGATTCGTCCCGCACCGGAAGTAGCCATCAAAAGCAAACCTGTCCGTCGCCAACAGATGCGCCATCTGAGGCAGAACATCCGCAAGCTGCTGGGGCAGCTGGACTCAGACATCCGTGTGCAAGGCAGCTGGGACAGGGTTGACGTTGAGGTGCCCGAGGGGCGCAGCCTGTCCGGTCCGGTGGTGGATGCGCTACTGCGCATTCCGGGTATCTCCACTATTCAGGAAATCGGGGCATTTCCGCTGGTCAGCCTTGATGATGTTGCCGAAAAAGCGGTCGAGGCCTTCTCCGGGCGCCTGGACGGCAAGACCTTTGCCGTCAGGGCCCGCCGGCATGGTGAGCACAGCTTCCGTTCCATTGACCTGGAACGGACGGTTGGTGCTGCCCTGATGCAGGCATCCGCTGCCGCCGGAGTGGACCTGAAGTCACCCCAGGTTGAAGTCCGGATTGAAGTGCACGGTGATCAGTTCCACATTGCCCATCGCAAGCATCGGGGGCTGGGCGGTTATCCCCTGGGCAGCGTCGAGAACGTTCTGACCCTGATTTCCGGTGGCTACGACTCGTCGGTCGCGGCGTACCTGATGATGCGGCGGGGGCTTCGCAATCACTTTCTGTTTTTCAATCTCGGGGGCACCGCTCACGAAGTTGGCGTGCGCCAGGTTGTGCATTACCTCTGGGACCGCTACGGCGCTTCCCACAGCGCCAAGTTCATTTCCGTGCCGTTCGAAGGGGTGGTGGCCGAGATCATGCGCTCGGTCAGTCACCGACACTGGGGTGTGGTACTGAAGCGGCAGATGCTGATGGCCGCCGCCGAGATTGCCCGCAAGAACAACGCCATCGGCCTGGTGACCGGTGATGCCGTAGCCCAGGTATCCAGCCAGACCCTGAGCAACCTCAATGTGGTAGACCGGGCCAGTGACGAAGTGGTTCTGCGTCCGCTGGTGTCCATGGACAAGGAGGCCATTATTCGCATTGCCCGCGAAATCGGCACCGAATCCTATGCCCGCACCATGCCGGAATACTGCGGTGTGATATCCCAGAAGCCGGCTACCCGCGCCAAACTGCACCGGGTGGAAGAGGATGAAGCGCAAATGGACACTGCGGTGCTGGCAGCCGCGATTGCGGCGCGGGAGGAAACCCCGGTCAACCGGCTGCTGGAAACAACCGTGACACCGGAGGACGTCGAGCTGGTTCAGACACCGTCGGTGGATGATGTGATCATCGACGTGCGCCATCCCTCGGAAGGGGAGCAGTCACCGCTGATACTGACCAGCAATGAGATCCTGCAGATTCCGTTCTACGAACTGAACCGGCAGATATCCGATCTGCCAGCGAACCGGCAGTATCTGTTGTATTGCGACCGGGGAACCATGAGCCGGATGCACGCGGGGCACCTGAAAGCCGAGGGGCACGAAAACGTCAAGGTATACTCGCCCGCGGTCTGAAATGTCAGCCTTCCATGCCCTTGAAGAACTGCTGGACATTCTCGCTGAGGGTGTCCAGATCATACCCCCCTTCCTGAACCACCAGGGTCGGCAAGCCCAGCTGGCGCACATGGGTGCTGAGCCTGCAGAAGCCCTCGGATGATACTGATACCTTGGCCTGGGGGTCGTCCTTGTAGATATCGAAGCCGAGCGTGAGGATCAGGGCATCCGGCTGGAACAGCTTGATGGCGGCCAGCGCTTCCTCCAGCCTGGCGAAGAAATCGTCCTCCGATGAGCCGTGCGGCATCGGCATGTTGATGTTGTAGCCAAAGCCTTCCCCTTCGCCCCGTTCATTCTCGAAACCGGTGACCACCGGATAGAAATTGGTGGGGTCGCCATGAATCGAGATATAGAGCACATCGCTGCGGTCGTAGAAAATTTCCTGGATACCCTGGCCGTGGTGCATGTCGGTATCCAGAATCACAATCCTCGGGAACCGCGATTTCATGTGTTCCGCGGCGATCGCCGCATTGTTCAGATAGCAGAACCCCCCGGCGGCGTCCCGACGCGCGTGGTGCCCCGGCGGACGGCACACCGCATAGGAGGTGCGGTCCCCGGCAATCAGCGCATCGGCGGCACCCAGGGCGCTCTGGGCCGACCAGTAGGCGGCATGCCAGGTGTTCTCGCCAATCGGGCAGCTGCCATCAGCCTGATAGCGGGCGGCTTCCGCAAGAATGCCGGTCAGGTGGTTGGGTGACCGGACAAAAATGTTCGAGATCACCTCCTCGCCCCAATCCCCCATCTGTTTCCAGCGCCGATGGGCGGACTCCAGAAAACGCAGGTAGCCCAGATCGTGTACCTTTGAAATGGGACCGGCGCCCTGATCCGCAGGCTGAAGCACCGAAACTCCCATCTCTTTCAGGCCATCCAGCATTTGCCCGGTCCGGTCAGGCACTTCCTGGGGCTGGCGCATCTGGCCCCTGGTGAAGTAGGTCTGCGGAATGTGCTGGTCCTGTGCGGGATGGAAAAATGCTTTCATTGCCTGGCCTCCTGGGTATCTGATTCTCCGAGTATAGGCACAGTCGGAGGATGATCAAAAGCCTGCCCTTGACTTTACAGGCTAGGCTACAACACTCACTATGAAAGACATGAGCTACTGACGCAATGCCGTCCCGCGAGGGACGCCGCCAAACACCGAAAAGGAGCCAAGATGATCGAGTCACCCCTGTTGGAAAAGATAACTGGCTACATTGGCGGTCGCTGGACAGACAACGCCGAAGGCAACACCTTTGATGTCTACAATCCCGCCACCGGTAAAGTCATCGCGCAAGTGCCGTCAATGCCTGAACAGGACATCCTGGCGGCGGTAGCCGCCGGCAAGTCGGCCCTGAAACTGACCAGTCCGTACCCGATCGAAACCCGCCGCAAATGGCTGGAAGACATCCGGGACGCGCTCAAGGCCAATAAAGAGGAAGTCGGCCGGATTCTGTGCATGGAGCACGGCAAACCCTTGCAGGAGGCCCAGGGCGAAGTGGATTACGCCGCTGGCTTCTTCGATTACTGCTCCAAGCACATTCAGGCCCTGGATGCCCATACCATCCCGGAGAAGCCCAAGGACTGCACCTGGACAGTCCACTACCGGCCCGTCGGCGTGGCCGGCCTGATCACGCCCTGGAATTTCCCCATTGGCATGATTGCCAAGAAGCTTTCTGCCGCACTGGCGGCAGGTTGTCCTTCGGTGATCAAGCCGGCCAGCGAAACCCCGCTGACCATGATTGCCCTGTTCACCCTGATGGACAAGCACACCGACATGCCCGACGGCATGGTGAACCTGGTGATGGGCAAGGCCAGCGTGATTGGCAAGGTTCTCTGCGAGAGCCCGGATGTGCCCATGCTCAGCTTTACCGGCTCCACCGAGGTGGGCCGCAAACTGATCGTCGATACCGCCGATCAGGTCAAGAAACTGGCCCTGGAGCTGGGCGGCAACGCGCCGTTCATCGTCTTTGACGACGCCGACCTGGATGCGGCTGCCGACAACCTGATTGCCAATAAATTCCGCGGTGGCGGCCAGACCTGTGTCTGCGCCAACCGGATCTTCGTGCACGAGAAAGTGGCCGATGCGTTTGGGCAAAAACTGGCCGAACGAGTCAACAAGATGACCGTCGGCGACGGCATCAACGGCGACGTGGATCTTGGCCCGCTGATCAACCAGGCCGGTTTCGACAAGGTCAGACGCCACGTGCAGGACGCCCTCGAAAAAGGTGCGACCCTGGTGGCCGGCAAGAAGCCGGAAGATCTGGGCGACGATCTGTTCTTCCCGCCCACCGTGGTACACGGTATAAACCGGGATATGTGCTGCTACCAGGAAGAAACCTTCGGTCCGTTGGTGCCCATGGCGCTGTTCCGCACCGAAGAGGAAGTCATCGAAGCCGGTAACGACACCGAGTTCGGCCTGGCTTCCTACGTGTTCACCAATGATGCTGAACGCGCCCAGCGCGTGGCTGCCGGCCTTCGTTTCGGCCATTGTGGCTGGAACACCGGCACGGGCCCGACGCCGGAAGCGCCGTTTGGTGGCATGAAGGCGTCTGGTATCGGCCGGGAAGGCGGCCTGGAAGGTCTGTTCGAGTTTGTGGAAGCTCAGACAGTCCCAAGAGGCTTCTAAAAGAAAAGCCCTCATCCCTGGGGGTGTCGCACGGGGGAGGTTCCCCTTCAGGACACGCTACGAGCACATCCATGTGCGCTTGGCTGTGGCCATCCATGGCCACAGACAGTCCTGAAGGGGAACCTCCCCCGCGCTCTTTCTAACCAAGGAGAGGGCTTCTCGAGAAATAAGGCTTATCCCTTGTAGGTCGGATTAGCAAAGCGTAATCCGACAACCAGATCCAAAGCGTTCCCACCCGGAAATCCCTCTTTTCTCCTGTTATACTCATTAACCTGTTTATTTAACCAGTAGCGAACCGATTTTCTATGGACGTCTCCCACATCATCGATCCACTTAACGATGCTCAGCGCGAAGCTGTCACTGCCCAGAACGACCACCTACTGGTCCTCGCCGGCGCCGGCAGTGGCAAAACCCGTGTTTTGGTACACAGGATCGCCTGGTTGATGACCGTGGATCGGGTGCCGCCCACTGGCATCCTGGCGGTGACCTTCACCAACAAGGCCGCCAAGGAAATGCGCTTCCGCATCGAGCAGATGATGCAGATTCCGGCCCGCGGCCTCTGGTTCGGCACCTTTCATGGCATCGCGCATCGCCTGCTGCGTTCGCACTGGAAAGACGCCGGCCTGCCGGAGAACTTCCAGGTGCTGGACAGCGACGACCAGCTGCGGCTGATCAAGCGGGTGATGCGGGAAAACCAGATCGACGAGAGCAAGTGGCCGCCGAAGCAGGCCCAGTGGTTTATCAACAGCCAGAAGGACGAGGGGCTGCGGGCGGATCATATCCAGGAGAATCCGGGCGACCATTTCCTGTCGATCATGCTGAAAATCTACCGCCAGTACGAAAAGCTCTGCCAGCAGGGTGGCCTGGTGGATTTTGGCGAGCTGCTGCTGCGTTCCCACGAACTCTGGCTGCATCGGCCGGAGCTGCTGGCTCATTACCAGAGCCGGTTCCAGCACATCCTGGTGGACGAGTTCCAGGACACCAACTCCATTCAATACGCCTGGCTGCAGGTGCTGGCCAGCAACCGGGTGCCGCTGACAGTGGTGGGTGACGACGACCAGTCCATCTACGGCTGGCGCGGCGCCAAGATCGAGAACATCCAGCAGTACCAGCGGGATTTCCCCAATGCCAGGCTGGTGCGGCTGGAGCAGAACTACCGCTCCACCCAGATGATCCTGAAGGCGGCCAACGCGGTGATCGCCAACAACCAAGGTCGGCTCGGCAAGGAGCTCTGGACCGATGGCCCGGAAGGCGAACCGATCAGCCTGTATGCGGCGTTCAACGAACAGGACGAAGCCAACTACATTGCCGACAGCATTTCCGCCTGGGTTCAGGACGGCAACCTGCGCAGTGAATCCGCCATCCTCTACCGCTCCAATGCCCAGTCCCGGGTGCTGGAAGAAGCGCTGATGCGCCAGGGTATTCCCTACCGGGTATACGGCGGCCTGCGATTCTATGATCGCCAGGAAATCCGCAACGCCCTGGCGTACTTGAGGCTGGTCCAGTATCGCCGTGATGATGCGGCTTTTGAGCGAGTGGTGAACGTGCCGCCCCGTGGAATTGGCGCCAAGAGCCTGGCGGAGCTTCGGGGGTACGCAACCGGGCAGAGTATCTCATTGTGGGAATCCGCCGAGCGTCTGCTGGAGGCCCGGCAGGTGAAAGGCCGGGCCAAAACCGGTTTGCAGTCGTTTATTGCGATGATTGAAAAGCTGTCCGGTATGGTGGGGGATGCGTCCCTGCAAGGCTTGATGAAACAGACCATTGAGGACAGCGGCCTCAAGGACTATCACGCCAGCGAAAAAGGTGAGAAAGGCCAGGCCCGGGTGGAAAACCTGGAGGAGCTGGTCAACGCCCTGTCTGACTATGAAGTGGAAGACGGCGTCGATCCGCTGTCGGAATTTATCGCCCAGGCGGCCCTGGATGCCGGTGAATCCCAGGCCGAAGCTCATGAAGACAGCGTTCAGTTGATGACTTTGCACTCGGCCAAGGGCCTGGAATTCCCGCTGGTGTTCCTGGCCGGCGTGGAAGAGGGGCTGTTCCCCCATGGCATGTCCCTGGAAGAGCCCGGTCGCATGGAAGAAGAGCGCCGCCTGGCCTACGTGGGCATCACCCGGGCGATGAAAAAGCTGGTGCTCACTTACGCCGAATCCCGGCGTTTGTACGGCCAGGAAAAGTTCAATGCGTTGTCACGGTTCGTGCGGGAAATTCCGGGCGACTGTTTGCAGGAAGTTCGGCTACGCAATACCGTGACCCGACCGGCCATGGTTGAGCGCCCGAATGAGAGCATGTTCAGCCAGGATTCGGCGCAGCAATCCGGCTTCAGCCTCGGGCAGCGGGTGCGTCATCCGAAATTCGGCGAAGGTATCGTGATGAATTCAGAGGGCACCGGGCACCATACCCGGGTCCAGGTAAATTTTGACGAAGGCGCCAAATGGCTGGTGCTGGCCTATGCGCCGCTGGAAGCCTGCTGATCGATTTTCCCCGCTTTCCGTAACTGTGGAGCTTGAAGAGTATGATTGAAGTGTTGGTGCTGGCTGTGGCGCTGAGTATGGATGCGTTTGCTGTATCGATTGGCCTGGGGTCCAAGCACAAGAAAAAAGCATCATCGCTCGCCATCATGGCGGGACTGTATTTCGGGTTGTTCCAGGGCCTGATGCCACTGATCGGCTACCTGGGCGGCAAGGGTGTGCTGGGCTGGGTTGAGGCCTATGCGCCCTGGATTGCCTTCATTCTGCTGGCGCTGATCGGTGGCAAGATGATTTATGAGGCTTTTTCCGAAGGGGTTGAGGAGGACATCGCCATCATCACCCAGCGGGTTATGTTGATGCTGGCCATCGCCACCAGTATTGATGCCATGGCGGCCGGGTTCGCCCTGACCCTGCTGGATGTTGCGCCCTTGCTGGCCTGCCTGATCATTGGTGTCACCACCTTGGTGTTCAGTGTGGCCGGCGTCTATATCGGCAACCGCAGTGGCACCTTCCTGGAGGGCAAGGCGGAATTTGTCGGTGGGGTGGTGATTGTGCTGATCGGGCTCAAGATTCTGTTTATGTGAGCCCGAACGTCCAGCAATGATTCTGTGCCGAGTCGCGGGGGCCGGAGACTACAGCCAGCCCTTGCGCTTGAAATACCAGTAGGGGGCAAACGCCGCCAGAACCATCAGTCCCAGCGCTGCCGGGTAACCGGCGATCCACTCCAGTTCGGGCATGTGCTCGAAGTTCATGCCGTAAATGCTTGCAATCAGCGTAGGTGGCAGAAACACCACCGCGGCAATCGAAAAGATCTTGATGATCTGGTTCTGCTCGATGTTGATGAAACCCTGGGTGGAATCCATCAGGAAGTTGATCTTGTCGAACAGAAAGGTGGTGTGGGACATCAGGGTTTCGATATCCCGATTGATCTCCCGCAGCGTTTCCCGATGCTCGCCTTCGTTGCGCAGGTGGCGAAGCAGAAAGGAAATGTTTCGTTGGGTGTCCATCAGGCACAACCGGGTCTTGCCGTTGCTGTCTTCCAGACGCGCCAGGCGGTTAATTGCCTCGTCCAGTTCGGCTTCCTCATCTTCCAGCACCAGGTAGCTGACATCCTCAAGCTGTCGGTGCAGGTCCTCCAGCCCGTCGGCGTGGTTCTCCACTTTCTGCTCCAGCAGAGTGACCAGCATTTCGGCCGGATCCCGGGCTTCTACCTGCCCCCGGCGGGCCCGCATCCGCAATAATCGGAAATCCGCCAGCTCGCTTTCCCGGATCGTGATCAGGCAGTCTTTCTGCAGTATGCAGGCGACAGAGACGGTGTTGTGACGACCTTCGGCCAGGTTCAGAAAAAGCGAATGAACATGCACACCGGCCTGGTCTACGAAACAGCGTGCTGAAGCTTCAATTTCCTCAACATCGTCGAACTCGGGAATATCGGTTTCCAGAAGCCTCTGGAGGATCTTCCGTTCGTCGTCGTCCGGCTCGCAGGCATCGATCCAGTCAGCTTGCCTCAACAGTGCTGTCGGGTCCCCCCCTGGAATGGTCAGTTCCTTGATAAACCCGTCAACAATCCTGAAAAACCTTAGCATGCTTACGCTCCGAACAGTTTGATTGCTTCAGGAAAGAGTTTAGCGCATCAAGGCTGCATAGATGACGATGGCCAGAATCACCCGGTAAATGACGTAGGGCCACATGCCAACCTTGTTAAGCCACTTCAGGAAGAAGTGAATCGCTGTGATGGCCATCAGGAACGAGGTCACCCCGCCAATCAGGAAACCACCCCAATCAACAATCACGTCCGAAGTCGCCACTTCCAGCAGTTTTACCGCAGATGCCAACACAATGATGGGAATTGCCAACAGAAAAGAGAATCTGGAGGCGGTTTCGCGGGTCATGCCGAGAAACAGGCCAGCCGTGATGGTAACGCCTGAGCGGGAGGTGCCGGGCACCAGGGCCATGGCCTGGGCAATACCGACCAGGAGGGCGTCTTTCCAGTTCAGCTTGTCCAGGGTGCGCTGGCGACTGGGCAGCCAGTCTGCAACGCCCAGGAGCAGGCCGAAGACCAGGGTGGTGAAGAAGATGACCTCCACCGCCCGCAGTTCGTTGTCGATCATATCCAGCAGAGCCAGACCGGCCAGGCCGGCGGGGATGGTGCCGATCACCAGGTACCAGGCCAGAGCGCCCTGGCCAACGATTTTTCGGCGGGTTACGGAGATCAGGCCGTCCCGGGCGATGCCGAAGACATCCTCGCGAAAATAGAGCACCACGGCCAGCAGGGTGCCGAAGTGCACCGAAAGATCGAAACCCACGCCCTGATCATCCCAGCCGAAGAAAACCGGCGTCAGGATCAGGTGGGCGGAGCTGGAGATGGGAAGAAATTCAGTCAGTCCCTGGAGAAGGCCAAGGAAAAGTGCCTGGAAAACGTCCATTGCGTGGATTCCGTCAGATTCGGTGCGTCAGAAATGTTGGCCGCGATATTAGCAGGGTGGGAGTGGACTGAACAGATGAAGCGAGTGATGCCAGAGCCACCCACACCGACAGGTACCTGCCGAAGAGATCCATGCCGCCGGAGCTGGAATCTGTGGTTTATACGCCCGCGCTGTTACTCATCGTGATCGTGGAATCCTGTACTCACCGCTTTGTTGCGATTATTGTGCGCCAAGTAAAATGGCCATGAAACTGTCGGTGCGGTAATTCGAAGATGAAACGCCTTCCGGCTGTCCAGTATCTGTAATCATCCTGCTATTTAATGGATTGAAGAAACCTTTCAGGAGCGAATCATGAGCAAAATCAAAGTAGGCATTAACGGCTTTGGCCGAATCGGTCGTCTGGCGTTGCGGGCAGCCTGGCAGTGGCCGGATATGGAGTTTGTGGCGATCAACGACCCGGGCGCCGATGCCGCCACACTGGCCCATCTGCTCAACTTTGACAGCGTCCATGGTCGCTGGAGCCGGGAGGCTACCTCGAACGGAACCGATATCGTCATCGAGGGCCAGCGCATTCGGGTGACTCACAACCGCAGCATCGGTGAAACTGACTGGTCCGGTTGCGATCTGGTGATCGAGGCCAGTGGTGTGAACAAGAAGGTCAGTGCCTTGCAGGCGTACCTGGACCAGGGCGTGAAACGGGTAGTGGTGACGGCACCGGTAAAAGAGGCAGGTGCCAAGAACATCGTCCTCGGTGTGAACGATGATATTTTCGATCCCGCCAACGACCGTATTGTCACTGCCGCTTCCTGCACCACCAACTGCCTGGCGCCGGTGGTGAAGGTGATTCATGAGAAACTGGGCATCAAACACGGCTCTATCACCACCATTCACAGCCTGACCAACACCCAGACCATCATTGATGCGCCCCACAAGGATCTGCGCCGGGCGAGGGCCTGCGGCAGTTCTTTGATTCCCACCAGCACCGGTTCAGCAACGGCGATCATCGAGATATTTCCGGAACTGAAAGGGCGCCTCGACGGCCATGCGGTGCGTATCCCACTGACCAACGCCTCGCTGACCGATTGCGTGTTCGAGGTGGACACCCCGACCGATCGCGACGCGGTCAACCAACTGTTGAAGGAAGCGGCCGAGGGCGAACTGAAAGACATCCTGGGCTATGAAGAGCGCCCGCTGGTGTCCATTGACTACAAGACCGACCCGCGTTCGTCCATTGTTGATGCCCTGTCCACCCTGGTGGTCAACGGCACCCAGGTGAAGATCTACGCCTGGTACGACAACGAATGGGGTTACGCCAATCGCACCGTCGAGCTGGCCCGCAAGGTCGGCTCTGCCTGATATGACGGCCGCCATCCGACAGTACCTGGTGATCACCGGCAACTACTGGGCCTTCACCCTCACCGATGGCGCCCTGCGGATGCTGGTGGTACTGCACTTCCACCAGCTCGGTTACTCGCCGCTGGAAATCGCCCTGTTGTTCATCTTCTACGAGTTCTTCGGGGTGGTGACCAACCTGGTGGGCGGCTATCTGGGTGCCCGTATGGGGCTGAACCGCACCATGAACATCGGGCTGTTCCTGCAGATTGTGGCGCTGGGTATGCTGGCGGTGCCGGCCGCCATGCTCACGGTGCCCTGGGTAATGGCGGCGCAGGCGCTCTCAGGGATTGCCAAGGACCTGAACAAGATGTCCGCCAAGAGCGGCATCAAGCTGCTGGTGCCGGATGAGCAGCAGGTCACCCTGTACAAGTGGGTGGCGATGCTCACCGGCTCCAAGAACACGCTGAAAGGCGTCGGCTTTTTCCTGGGAGGTGTACTGCTGATGGCCGCCGGCTTCAAGGGCGCGGTGGTGATCATGGCGGTGGCCCTGGGGCTGGTCTGGCTGGCCAGCCTGTTCCTGTTGGGGCAGGACCTGGGCAAGAGCAAGGCCAGGCCGAAGTTCCGCGAGATTCTGTCCAAGAGCCGGGCCATCAATGTGCTCTCGGCAGCGCGGATGTTCCTGTTCGGAGCACGGGATGTCTGGTTTGTGGTGGCTTTACCCGTGTACCTGCATACGGTCTTTGGCTGGGACTTCTGGAAAGTGGGCGGGTTTATGGCCACCTGGATTATCGGCTATGGCTTTATCCAGACTATTGCCCCGCGCATCACCGGCAACATGGAAGGCAAGCAGCCTGCCGTGCTCTGGGCGGCAGGTCTGGCGTTGATTCCGGCGGCGATTGCCATTGGCCTGACGGCGGGCTGGTCACCGCAGAGTGTCATTGTTGGTGGCCTGCTGTTGTTTGGCGTGCTGTTTGCCATCAACTCTTCGCTGCACAGCTATCTCATCGTCAGCTATGCCCGTGGGGATGGCGTGTCGCTGGATGTGGGTTTTTATTACATGTCGAACGCTGCCGGGCGTTTGCTGGGCACCATTCTGTCCGGCTGGGTGTATCAGGCTTACGGATTGGAGGCCTGCCTGTGGATATCATCCGGACTGGTGGCGACGGCTGCGCTGCTATCCACGATGTTGCCCGAGCGGCGGCCAGTGACGGCCTGAGCGGGCCTCAGAACCGAATGGCCAGCCCGGCGGCCGCTTCCACCTGCAAGTAGCCGCTGCTGTCGAATCTGAGTTCGCAGCCGCCTGAGCAGAATGCGGAACCTCCCGAATTCAGGGCGGTGTATACACCGCGCAGATCCAGTCTCAGGCGCAGTTGTTCGGTCAGAAAAAACTGATACCCACCACCCAGAGACAGGGCGGCCCGGTGGTGGGTTTCGTACCCCGAATCGTCCGGTTCCAGACGGGTAACGCCGAACACACCAGAGACAAACCCACCGTGATTCTTGCCGCCCGGGAAATACAGCCCGCCGAACTGGAGCTGGTAGATGGTCAGGTCGATGGACTCCACGCCGGGTGCGAACAGGCCATTGTCCAGTCTGGCTGAGGTGCTGTGCCGGCCGAAATAGAGCTCTCCCTGTTTGCCGGGCTCCGGCAGATCAAAATTGAACACCAGCCCCTGGCTTGCGGAATCCCGGAAGTCGATCTGGTCTGAGGTGCTGGCGCCGGCGGTCTCGATATCCACCGAACTGCTCATGCGAAAACCTGAAAACGGTGTGAGGCTGACTTCCGCTGCTAAAGGCGGAGTGATCAGTAAAGATGCCAGTGTGAAAGCGATAAAAGGTCCGAGATTCATACATCCGTGGCCTGTGTGGCTGGTTGTCGGCAGGACACTGTGCAATGGTATAGCCGTTACAATGTTTGGTGAGCCCTGGTGACCCTATCTTGACAGATCTTGTGCTTGAAAATCTCAGCGTTGGCACTCTGAGTAATGTGTCACTGACCGTGCCGGGTGGACAGGTTGTTTGTCTGTCCGGTCCATCGGGCAGTGGCAAGAGTCGTCTGCTGCGGGCCGTGGCTGACCTGGAGCCACACGGCGGCAGGGTTTCTCTGGGTGTTACCGCCCAGTTGGATGTACCCGCCCATCAGTGGCGACGCCGGGTGATGATGGTGCCGGCAGACAGTCAATGGTGGTTTGATGATGTAGGTAGCCACTTTCCTGACGACGCCGGCACCCGGTTGCCGTCAGCGCTGGGCTTCCCGCCAGAGGTGATGGGCTGGTCGGTGAGCCGGCTGTCGTCCGGTGAGCGACAGCGGCTGGCGCTCTGGCGGGCTCTGTCGCTCCAGCCGGAGGCACTTTTGCTGGACGAACCCACCGCCAATCTGGATAGCGGCAGTACGGAGGCCATTGAAACCTGGCTGCTCGACGAGATCCGGAGCCGGCGGATCGCGGTGCTTTGGGTCGCTCACGATCCCGGCCAGATTCATCGTGTGGCGGATGCCCGCTACCGGATTCAGGGAAACACGCTGGAGCGCGCCCATGGAAGTGATTGACCTGGCGTGGTGGAAACTGGGGCTGGCAGCCCTGTTGATTCTGGCCCTGGCCGGGACCGGGTATCTGGCCCGGCTTGGCATTACCCGGAGCCTGCTGGTTGCTGCACTTCGCACGGTCATTCAACTGGCGTTGATCGGGCTGGTGCTGGAAGCCCTGTTCGCATCCTCCGCGTTGTACTGGATTGCACTGCTGGCACTGGTCATGCTGTTGGTTGCCGGCCGGGAGGTTATCGCCCGCCAGGGGCGACGGTTACGGGGCTGGTGGGCGTTCAGTATCGGCACGGGGGCGATGTTTGTGTCGTCCTTTACCGTGACCATCCTGGCCCTGACCGTCGTGATCGGCCCCGACCCCTGGTACGCCCCGCAATACGCCATCCCGCTGCTGGGTATGATGCTTGGCAACACCATGACGGGCGTGAGTCTGGCGCTGGATCGATTGAATGAGTCGGTCTGGCGCCAGCGGGCGGTTATCGAGAACCGGCTGATGCTTGGCCAGACCTGGCAGCAGGCGCTGGAGGATATCCGCCGAGAGGCCATGCGCAGTGGCATGATGCCCTCAATCAACGCCATGGCTGCAGCCGGTATTGTCAGCCTGCCGGGCATGATGACCGGCCAGATACTCGCGGGCAGTCCGCCGGCGGTGGCGGTGAAGTACCAGATCCTGGTGATGCTGATCATCACCGTCGGTACCGGGTTCGGCGCTCTGATGGCCGTTTTCTGGGGTGGTCGAAAACTGTTTGACGAGCGGCAACGTTTGCGGCTGGATCGGCTGGTGAAATCATGAACGACCTGCTAAGACGCTATCCCCTTCCTGTCATTGTGCTGGCCCAGCTGTTCGGCACCTCGCTGTGGTTCAGCATCAATGGTGTCTGGTTGTCGCTATCTGCGGAACTGGGCCTGACGGAAACCGATCTGGGCCGGCTGACGCTGGCGGTTCAGGCGGGGTTTATCGTCGGTACCCTGACCATCGCCGTGACCGGCCTGGCGGACCGCTTTGGCGCCAGCCGGATCTTTGCCCTGTCGAGCCTTCTCGGAGCGCTGGTCAATGGCGGATTTATCTTCGCCGCAGGTATGCCGCCACTCGACTTCCTCCTGCGGTTCGCCACCGGTCTTTGTCTGGCCGGCATCTATCCCCTGGGCATGAAAATGGTCATCGCCTGGACGCCAAAGTACGCCGGTGCCGCACTGGCCTGGCTGGTGGGTATGCTCACCCTCGGCACGGCACTGCCTCATCTGATGCGCGGCGCAACGCTCGGCATGCCCTGGGAGTGGCCGCTGATGGCGGCATCCTGCCTCGCTCTGGCCGGAGGGCTGCTGGTGTTTCTGCTCGGCGACGGGCCGCATCTGCCGAAAAGCAGTGGTCGGCTACCCCTCAGCCAGGGGTTGGCGGCGCTGCGGATACCGAGGTTCCGGGCGGTGGCCGGTGGCTACTTTGGCCATATGTGGGAGCTCTATGCGTTCTGGACATTAACACCCCTGCTCATCGGCCGGGAGCTGCAGCGTATGGGGCAGAGTGAAGCACTCATTCCCTGGTTGTCATTTGCCGTCATCGGCATTGGTGCGGCAGGGTGCGTCGGTGGCGGCCGGCTCAGTCGAACCCTGGGCAGCGAATGGGTGGCCCGGCGAGCGCTGATGGTATCCGGGGCTTTCTGTCTGGTGTATCCCTGGTTGAACGGGCTGGCACCGGTTCTGCTGATTGCCTTGCTGGTCATCTGGGGGATTGCTGTGGTTGCCGATTCACCCCAGTTCTCGGCGCTGGCCTCGGCAACGGCGCCCAGGGAATCAGTGGGCTCTTCATTGGCGGTGATGAATGCGGTCGGGTTTGGTCTGACGCTGCCTGCCATCTGGCTGACCAGTGGATTATGGGGCCAGTTGAATGTCTGGGTGGTTCTGTTGCTGTTCCCCGGCCCCGTGTTCGGCCTGTGGTCCCTGGCCCGATACCGGCTTCAAACCTGATGCGGACCTTTAGCTAAAATCGTGCTACCCGGGTTTCCGGTGATATGAGCTATGCTCTGCTTGCATCGACTAATTGGCGGAACGAAAGGCGCATAAGGACCTGACATGGCGTATTTCACCAAGCATTACCACAATCCCGGAACCGCGCCCGGTACCCTGGTCGCCAAGACCGAGTCAAGGCGGCCGGTGAACATTCATCTGATTGATTACACCGAAGATCACGTGGAGGAGATCAGCCTCTCCAACGCGGCTGACTGCCGGGATTATCTGGCCAAGGATTCGAGGACCTGGGTTCAGGTTAATGGTCAGGCCGATCCTGATACCCTCCGGAATCTGGGGGATCTGTTTGATCTGCATGACCTGGCCCTTGAGGATGTCCTGAACACGGGGCAGCGTCCGAAACTGGAGTTGTACGACGATCAGCTGTTCATAATTGCCGCCATGCCGTTCTACGACGGTGAGGATATGGAAATCGTCCAGATCAGCCTGTTCGTTGGTAAAAACTACCTGATCTGCCTGTGCCCATTGGACGAGGACCCTTTCGAGCCGGTTCGCAAACGCATGCGCATGCCCAATAACCGGCGGTTTTCCAGCCGGGGTATCGACTACCTGCTCTATGCGCTGCTGGATCTGATCACAGATTCCGGCTTTCCTGTGCTGGAACAGTTCGGCTACCAGTTGGAGGAGATGGAAACCGACTTACTCGAGAACCCGAAACACCACACGCTGACCCAGATACACGGTCTGAAGCGGGAGCTGCTGGTACTCCGGCGTGTGCTCTGGCCCCAGCGTGAGTTGCTCACCAGTCTGATGCGAACCGAGGAGCAGCTGATCAACGCCGACACCCAGGTTTATTTCCGGGATTGCCATGACCACAGCGTCCAGATTATCGAGCTTCTGGAGAGCTTCCGGGAAATGGCTACCAGCATGCTGGATATCTATCTCTCGAGCATCAGCCAGCGCACCAACGAGACCATGCGGGTACTGACCATCATTGCCACTATTTTTATCCCGCTGACGTTCGTGGTCGGAATCTATGGCATGAACTTCGAGCACGCCGACAGCCCCTGGGCCATGCCGGAGCTGGGCTGGTACTACGGCTACCCGATGGTCTGGGCCGTGATGATTGCGATCACCGGTGGCCTGATCTGGTTTTTCCGGCGCCGCGGTTGGATGTAGTCATGCAGAATCCGGGCGAAGGCCCCCAAAGAATCCTGTTGCTCTCGGGCTATGATGCCGCCAGCCACCGGCGTTGGCGTGAACAGCTCATCGACCTGCTGCCCGATTTCAGGTGGGCCAGTCTTGCACTCCCGCCAAGGTTCTTCCGCTGGCGGATCCGCGGCGCTCCGTTGAGCTGGCTGAATGAGCCACTCCTGCAGGAACCCTGGGATCTGATCATCGCGACATCCATGGTGGATCTGGCAACTTTGCGGGGTCTGCACCCGCGTCTTGCCAATACCCCCTGCCTGCTCTACATGCATGAAAACCAGTGCGCCTTTCCGGTATCCAGTGGCCAGAACGCCAGTGCCGATCCTCAGATGGTGAATCTCTACAGCGCCATGTCGGCCGATTGTGTGGTGTTCAACAGTGGCTGGAATCGGGACAGTTTTCTGGACGGCGTCGATTCGCTCTGCCGCAAGCTGCCGGACAGAGTGCCCGAGGGGTTGATCGAAACTCTGCGTGATAAGTCCCGGGTGATACCGGTGCCAATTGAAGACCGGTTGTTTGCTGATCGCCCGTCACTGGTGGACCGGACCTGTCCGCATCTGCTCTGGAACCATCGGTGGGAATACGACAAAGGGCCCGATCGTCTGCTGAAATTCCTGCAGGTGCTGGAACAGCGCTCGGTAACGTTCAGGTTGAGTGTGGTGGGTGAGGAGTTTCGCAGTTATCCGAAGGCATTTGACCGGATCCGCGAACAGTTTGATCCTTGCATCGAACACTGGGGATTCCTGAAAGGCCGTGAAGACTACGATCATCTGCTGCGCCAGGCGGATATTGTTGTCTCCACGGCGCTGCATGATTTCCAGGGTCTGTCGATACTCGAAGCCATGGCGTCTGGTTGCGTGCCTCTGGCGCCGGACCGGCTGGCCTATCAGGAGTACGTGCCGGAACTGTGTCGCTATGACAGCCATGAACAGGATGCGGAGCGAGAGGCGGAAGCTGCCGCTGACAGCCTTGAAGGCATGCTGGAAAAAGGGGCTTCAGCCTGTCCGCCGGTGGGTTGGCGGGCATCCAGCCTGGCCGGGGACTACCAGTTCCTGTTTCAACAGCTGATCAACGCAGGATCAGACAGCTCCTGAACGGTTTCTTCCCCAAACCTGTCTCAGATCAACCCCGCCCCCTTGCGGTTGCGCCGCCCGAGACTAGACTCAGAACTGTCTGTCGGCCTCACCACAGGGAGTCGTGGCCATGGAGTTCCATACTCTCGACGGCAATGAAGCTGTGTCCTCGGTGGCTTACCGCCTGAGCGAAACCATTGCCATCTATCCGATAACCCCCGCCTCGGTGATGGGCGAACACGCCGATGACTGGGCAGCTCTGGGCAAACCCAATCTCTGGGGGCAGGTGCCCAGTGTGGTGGAGATGCAGTCCGAGGCCGGTGCGGCCGGTGCCATGCACGGGGCGCTGCAGGCCGGTTCCCTGGTAACCACTTTTACCGCGTCCCAGGGGCTGCTGTTGATGTTGCCCAATCTGTACAAGATTGCCGGTGAGCTGTCGCCGTTCTGCATGCACATTGCCGCCCGCAGCATTGCCACCCACGCCCTGTCCATCTTCTGCGACCATTCCGACGTAATGAGTGCCCGCGGTACCGGTTTTGCCCTGTTGGCGTCGGGATCGGTTCAGGAAGCTCAGGATATGGCCGCGATTGGCCACGCCGTGACCCTGGAAAGCCGGGTGCCGGTGATGCATTTCTTCGATGGGTTCCGGACCTCCCATGAAATTTCCAAGATTGCAGCGCTCAGTGACGAGGATTTGCAGGCGCTGGTATCGCACGAAGGGGTGGAAGCACATCGTAGCCGTCGGATGACGCCGGATCGGCCAGTGGTTCGGGGCACGTCCCAGAACCCGGACGCCTTCTTCCAGGCCCGGGAGGCCATTAACCCGTTCTATGAGGCGTTTCCGGAAACGCTTGAAGCCGTGATGGACCGGTTTGCCGGCATTACCGGCCGCCAATACCGGCTGTTTGACTATGTCGGCCACCCCGAGGCCGCCCGGGTGGTCATCCTGATGGGGTCCGGGGCCGAATGCGCCCATGAGACCGTGGAGTGGCTGCTGGAGCAGGGCGAGAAGGTCGGGGTCCTCAAGGTGCGCCTGTTCCGGCCCTTTGCTACCGGTCGTTTCCTGAGCGCTTTGCCGGATACGGTCGAGCACCTGGCAGTCCTGGACCGTACCAAGGAACCCGGAGCCCAGGGCGAGCCCCTCTTGCTGGAAGTCAGTGGCGCCTTGATGGAAGCGTACAGCCGGGGCGATCGCAAGGTGCTGCCCCGGGTGATCGGGGGCCGCTATGGCCTGTCTTCCCGGGAATTTACCCCGGCCATGGTCTGCGCCATTTTCGACGAACTGAAAGCCGGGTCCCCCAAAACCCGATTTACCGTTGGCGTGCGGGACGATGTCACCCATCTCTCGCTGGACGTGGATAGCGAACTGGATATTGAGTCCCCGAAAACCCGCCGGGCCCTGTTCTTCGGTCTCGGCGCTGATGGCACCGTCAGCAGCAACAAGGCCAGCATCAAGATTCTGGGCGAGGGCACGGCGCTGTTCGCCCAGGGTCATTTCGTCTACGACTCCAAGAAATCCGGCGCCACCACGGTATCCCACCTGCGGTTTGGCCCGCTGCCCATCCGCTCCAGCTACCAGATCAACAGGGCCCAGTTCGTGGCCATTCATGCGCCCCAGTTCCTGGAACGGTTCGATGTGCTGGAACATGCCGCTGAGGGCGCAACGGTGCTGCTCAATGTGCCCTGGGCCGTCGACGAGGTCTGGGACCGGTTGCCCCTTGAGATTCAGCGGGTCCTGGTCGAGCGCAAGGCTCACCTGTTCGTGATCGATGCCGCCGAGGTGGCGGAAAAAGCGGGGCTGGAGCGGCGGATCAACACGGTGATGCAG